>LUMP01000142.1_pt1 | contig 19337 bp, 19 predicted proteins | sample 729641 | NCBI WGS metagenome assembly LUMP01 (sample SAMN03860260, study PRJNA289734) | marine metagenome | biome: seawater column; feature: ocean; material: water; isolation source: Red Sea water column Station 12 - depth 47m | place: Saudi Arabia: Red Sea | collected 2011-10-15 | depth 47 m | reverse complement strand
AATTTTTTAGGCATACCCAAGGAGCAATATGGAATCTCAAATAATACTCTATTTTTAAATTTCGATGCTGCGTCATTTATTATCGATACCTATAAAAAAATTCAAATAGATTTATAGAGAGGGGTAGTTATGGTGACCAATGGAAAAATGAAGGCAAATTTAGATGGTGATTTTGTTATTTTCTTGCTCAGTATGCGATTTAAATGAATCAATCAGTGCAGATTGAAAAATCACCCCAAGCTGAATACATAGGTTGATGCTTGAATATAATATTTCTAGAGTAATTCCTGTTCTCGGTTATTGCCCACTCCGCTCTATTGCTGTATTTCTCAACATGATCCCACCAAATATATGGATTACTACCTTCTCCCTCTGCCAAGGCTTTATCTCTGTTCAACCAAGTCAGTCCGCCGTTGTAGGAACTCAGAATCATGGCCCATTGATTACACTCATCGATAGATTCAATTCTTTGATTCAGCCAACTGTTATAAAGCAGCATCGCTCTCATCGACCAGATGGGATTGAAAACATTAGCTCTTTTTAATTCAGGGAAGATCTCAATCATCCATTCAGCTGTGCTATCAGTAAATTGTGTTAACCCCTTTGCATATTTACTTTTGGCCAAATGGTTCCAAGTGCTTTCTTGGTGAATTTGAGAAGCAAACAATGGGATTGGTGCATCTAAACCCCAAATGATTCTGGAATGTCTAATGAGTTCTCTTTTGTACTTCAAGCTCTCTCGTGGTACTTCTGCAACCGATTCAGGAACCGCAAAAAATGTTAGGATTAATGCGATACCGAAGATTCGCATTAAAGTGCCATTGAGAAACCGAGAATGGTTCCAAAAATTATTATTGCCCTTCTGATTGCAATTGATGCCCTGATGATTGGATCTTTCTCAGTTTTATCAACCACGCCAGGTCTCATATGAGGAAAAAGCAAGTAATCGATCCAATATCCAAGTATTGCTGCCAAAGAAACAAGACTGGCTTTGAAAATGATGACAGGTATTTGGGCTGGACTGATTAGGAAAACAGCACCAAGTAAAAGTATTGCTACCAATACAAAAATAGATCTATTCATTGGGTTTTGCATATTTCCTCCAAATAAAAAATTCTTAAATCCTTACTTAGACCTCATGTGAGGAAAAAGAAGTACGTCACGAATTGACGCTTGATTTGAGAAAAGCATCACAAGTCTATCTATACCAACCCCTAAGCCAGCAGTAGGAGGCATACCATACTCAAGTGCTTCAATATAATCCTGATCAAAAAACATTGCTTCATCATCTCCCCCATCTCTGGCTTTGACCTGATCTTCAAAACGTTCAGCCTGATCATCAGGATCATTTAACTCTTGAAAACCATTTGCTAATTCTCTGCCCATTATAAAAAATTCAAAACGATCTACGATCCAAGGATCATCATCATTCGCTCTTGAAAGTGGTGAGATTTCTCTGGGGTAAGACGTAATGTAAGTGGGTTGTTGGAGTTGATGCTCCACTGTCTTTTCAAAAATCTCAAATAAAATCTTTCCAGCGCCAGCATCATTTTCGACCGCGATATCTATGCCTTCAGCAAATGACCTCAGATATCCAGCATCTCTGACTTTTTCTTTGTCTAATTCTGGATTATATTTTAAAACCGACTCCTCCATGGTGAGTCTCTGAAAATGGCCTGTAAAATCGATCGTTTCTCCTTGATATTCGATCTTGTCAGACCCAAATAATTCTTGAGAAATCGCCCTCATCATATCCTCAATCATGTTCATGAGAAAATCTGGCGTTTCATGAGCAACATATAGTTCCAACATGGTGAATTCAGGGTTATGCTGTGTAGAAACTCCCTCATTTCTAAATGAGCGATTGATTTCATAGACACGATCAAAGCCACCCACTGTAAGACGCTTTAAATAGAGTTCGGGCGCAATTCTCAAATAGAAATCTTGATCGAGTGTATTGTGATGAGTGATGAATGGTCTCGCAACTGCTCCACCTGGTATCGGATGCATCATCGGAGTTTCAACTTCCATCATATCTAGATCATTCAGAAAAGATCTTATCTGGGTAACCACTTTTGACCTGATCTTGAATACCTCAGCACTCTCCTCTGACATCATCAGGTCTAAATACCTTCTCCTATAGCGAATCTCGGTATCGGTTAAACCATGGTATTTTTCAGGTAATGGTCTCAAAGACTTGCTGAGAAGAACAAGCTCCTTCACATTCAGTGTTAATTCATCTGTTTTGGTTCGAAAGAGCGAGCCTCTTACCCAAACGATGTCTCCAACATCCATTGTTTTAAAGCTTTCATAAGAGTCATCGCCCAGATCAGAATTACTCAAAAAAACTCTCTTTTTGCCATCATTCGACCAGCGATTGAGAATTCTCTATCAATGCCATCAAGATCCTCTTTTTTCATCGAGTCATACTCATCGATGATTGAAGCAGTAGATGAGTTAATTTCTATCGTGGATGGATAGTTGAAACCGCCCTCTCTGAGGCTATTGAGTTTTTCTCTTCTCTCATCGACTAATCGATTGTCACTTTTTGAATTTTTATCTGACATCCAACTAGACCCCCTGTTTCAAACTCGCTTCCAAGAATTGATTGATATTGCCATCCAGTATAGCTTCTGGGTTACTGGATTCAATTTGCGTTCGCAAATCTTTCACCCTCGATTGATCAAGAACATACGATCTGATCTGGCTGCCCCATCCAATATCCGCTTTGGTTTCTTCTACTGCTTGTGCTTGATCCAATTTCTTCTTGTATTCATGCTCATATAATTTGGCTCTTATTTGCTTCATTGCAGTGGCTTTATTCTTATGTTGGGATCGATCATTTTGACACTGAACAACCAGACCTGTTGGTACATGCGTAATTCTTACAGCAGATTCTGTTGTATTCACATGTTGACCACCAGCACCACTTGCTCGGTAAACGTCTATTCGTAAGTCACTGGGATCAACATCAATCTCTATGTCATCGTCAATTTCTGGTGAAACAAAGATTGCTGCAAAAGAGGTGTGTCTTCTATTTCCAGAATCAAAAGGTGATTTCCTGACCAATCTATGAACACCTGTCTCTGTTTTTAACCAGCCAAATGCAAACTCACCAGTGATATGAATTGTTGCACTCTTGATGCCTGCAACTTCTCCTGGTGAGCTCTCAATCAATTCCGCATTAAAGTTATTAGATTCACAATATCTCAAATACATTCTGAGTAGCATATTTGCCCAGTCTTGCGCCTCCGTTCCGCCAGAACCTGCTTGAATATCTAGAAAAGCGCTGGATGAATCCATTTCACCTGAGAACATTCTCTGCTGTTCAAGTTTTGAAATTTCACCTTCACAGATATGAATCTCATTCGTTAATTCCGTGAGAATCTCTTCGTCTTTCTCGGATATTGATAATTCCAATAAAACCTCAGAATCTTGAAGCCTCTGCTCTATGGAGCTGACCTGATTCATTGTTTTCTCAAGCTGTGAACGCTCTTTGTTGAGTTCCTGGGACTTTTCTAGATCTTCCCAAACTGATGGGTCATTTAGAGCTTCAAGAATTTCTTGAAGTCTGACTTCCTTTTTTTCAAAGTCAAAGATACCCCCTGATCGAAGAGAATCGATCATTGAGTTCAGTCAGTTGAATTTTTAATTGAGACTCATCCATGGCATTAATCATTTGGATGTATTATGTCATATGATTTTCTTAAATCGATAAACTCTTGAATATAATCTGATGGCTTTTTAATAAATACCTGCACCTCAAGGTTTTCTACTGCAATGGCAATTACAATTTGATTAATCTTTATTCCTGTTCTTTCCTCATACATTGCGGCATAGGCTGATGATTGAAGATAATAACCTTTAATCCAATTGTCTCTTTTTGGTTTTGAGCTGGTTTTAAAATCTATGATTGATGGAACACCATCCCATTCTGCAATGAGGTCTACCCTTCCACCAACTCTGAGTTCATCACTATAAAGCGGCGCTTCGACTGCGTTAATGACTCCCAATTTTCTATCAAGAACCGCAGACAATCTTTCAAACATCAACTGTGGTGTTGATTTCTTTTCATCAAATAAGCTTTGTTGCTCCTTAAGTTCATTCTTCACATACAGTTCAGCTAATTTATGAACTTCATTGCCTCTTGTGGTTGCAGCTCTGGTGATTTCATCTGCAACTTTCTCTCCAACTCTCATTCTCCAAGCCTGTATATCATCTTTTGATAAAATCCCAACAACAGTCGTCACCGAAGGATATGACAAGCCATCTGGTGTATCGTAGAATCTACGACCATCGACTGTTTTTGAATTCAGCTCATCTAAATTAACTAGGTCGAGTTCAAACATGAAGATTTCTCTTATGGATAAAAAATAATTTGAAGTCACTATGATAATCGATTTTAAATATGAATATGACTACTAACGCATTAATTGAAGAGCGAACTGAGACTAAGATAAAGTTCAAAGGAAAGTGGTATGAACAGAGTTTACTCATTCACGACAATAGTGCCATATCGCCATGGGATCATCCCAATGTTGATGAGATGACCATTGATGATTTTTCATTCATCATTGAAAACAAATGTGAGCTTGTCCTTTTTGGCACGGGTAAGAATCAAGTCTTTCCATCTCTTTCAGTGATTACGCAATTACAGAAAATGAATATTGGTATTGAAATTATGGATAGCAGAAGTGCTTGCAGAACATTCAATGTTCTCACTTCAGAATATCGAAATCCGACTGCTTTAATTGTAATTGACTGATTCAGTCTCTTGGTAATCTTGAAATCAAGAAATATACCGCCAAAAGTACAATGATGAATATTATGATTCTTGTAAGCATCTTAAAGCACAGACCATATGAGACCTACAAGAAGAAGCGCCATGAAAAAGTAGCCTATCTTATCTGCGTGATCCATGATCTTATCAACCGCCATCTGACCACCCTTTTTCGAAGCATAAGCCACAATAAAGAAACGTGCACCCCTTGAAATAATTGAAGCCAAAAGGAATAGAACTATATTCATCTTCATGCTACCAGCCATGATTGTGAATATTTTAAAGGGTATCACTGTGAATCCAGCAATCAGGATGACAGCAGAGCCCCATACTGTAAACCAATCTGTTGCTTGAGCATAGGCCTCCATTAAACCAATTGACTCTATGTAGGTCATGGCAAAGTCAATTGCAAAATATCCAATGAGGTAGCCCAATAATCCACCTATCACTGAACTGATTGTTGTCATGTAAGCATAGAAATAAGCTTTACTTGGATTCGCGATGGACATCGGAATCAATAAAGCATCTGGTGGAATGGGAATGATGAACCAGGCTTCAACAAAGCTCCATCCAAAAAGGAAATATATGGCGCCTGGACGTGCAGACTGATCCAAAACAAAATTAATGATCTTTTTTGTGAGTTCTTGAAACATCTATAACCAATTCTGAAATTCATCCATCGATTTGAAATCAGTAAAGTCAGTTTCCAGAGGTGTGATTGAAACTCTATTCTTTGAAATGGCATCGAAATCAGTTCCCTCTTCACCCAAAATAGGCTCTGGTGGAGGACCAACCCAATGTATCTCATTTCCATATGCATCCGTATTGATTCTGTCATTCTCAGGTAATTCTCTTCTACCTAAACGTGTCAGAGAGTATCCCTCTATTTGCTCAATGGGTATATCTGGGACATTGATATTGAGTATCGATGAAGGATTGGGAAGCTTGTCTAATTTTTCTTCAATAATTTCACGCACAACTTCTACTGCTGTAGCGAAGTGATCAGGTTTTAAGTTAGTGATTGATACAGCCAAAGATGGGAAGGGATGAAATCGACCACCCATTGCCGCTCCAACTGTTCCTGAGTACAAAACATCGTCTCCAAGATTTGCACCATGATTAATACCGCTGATCAAAATATCAGGTGGACTCTTTAAAATTCTAGTAAGCGCCATGAATACGCAGTCTGCTGGTGTTCCATTTACATAAAAACCATTGTCCTTATATTTTCTAATCCTCAATGGATTTTTCAGCGTCAGTGAGCTACTGGCTCCACTGTGATTGTTTTCAGGTGCAACGATTGTTACATCACCAACCTCACTGAGCATTTCATCAAGCATCACGATGCCTTTAGAAAAATAGCCATCGTCATTTGTCAGTAATATCTTCATAGTTAGAGATTCTCAGCGATGTATTTCATTCGAGACTGTACCTCATCATCAAACCAGCCTTCTGCATAACCTTCTGACATAGTTTTCAATTGCTCGTCAAACAAATTGTTGATTTCTGATTTTGCATTCAATCGAGTCCTATTCATTGCCAATGGAGGCAGTTGAGTGAGATTTTTTAACCAATCAAGCGTTCTTGATTTTACTTGATCGGGTTCTACGAGTTCATCAATAAAACCGATCTCATGTGCAAAATCAAAGTCCATCAGTTGTCCATGCACCATAAGGTTTGTGGCATGTTTTTCCCCAACATGTCTGGCAAAACCTTTGTATATGACCCTAGGCACCTCAAGTCCAACGAAGACTTCATTCATGCCGATCTTGAAACTCCCATTGGCCGCGACTCTATAGTCACAAAAATTCGCTAAAACAGCGCCACCTGCTGGGCTATGTCCAGTGATTGCTGCAGCAATTGGAATGGGGCTCTTCGAGATCTTTGCCATCAACCCCCAAAAAGATTTAAAAAAGACCGTTATTTCATCCGCATTCATTTCCAATAACTTTTTGACATCCAATCCAGCAGAGTAAATACCTTCCCTTCCGCTCAGCATGAGTGCTTTTGCTCCATTATTCGTATGATCATCAATTGCCTGGTGCAAGCCTTCTACTATTTCAAGGTTTAAAGCATTCACAGGAGGGCGATTCATTTGAATATCAATAATCCCATCATGTTCTGTAATTAAAGTAAGTTCAGTCATGTCAACTCCAAAAAAATTTACTCAACAATTAAATAAAACTCTTCCCCCTCTTTGATCATTCCAAAATCAGTTCTCGCTTTTTCTTCTATGGACTCTGTTCCTGTTTTTAGCTCTTCTATCTCTTGTTCCAATTGTTCATTTCTTAATTTTAGTTTTTGATTCTCCTCAGTCTGACTATCAATCATTTGCTCTAATTCTTTGACGCGAGAGAAGCCATCATCCTTGAACCAAATATCAAATTGAATCATCAAAAAAAAGGCGATGAGTATGATGATAAAGAAGCGAATCATTTGAGCTGATTAAAAGCCTTCTTTCCGGGATACTCTGCCTGATCGCCAACAATGGATTCGATTCTCAAAAGCTGATTATATTTCTCAATGCGATCCGATCTACACAAAGATCCTGTTTTGATTTGTGAGATTTTAGGATTCATTGATATGTCTGCAATCGTATAATCTGATGTTTCACCTGAGCGGTGAGATATAACAGATGTATATCCATTTCTGTTTGCCAAAGAGACGGCTTCTAATGTCTCAGTCAGTGTTCCAATCTGATTTGGTTTGATCAAAATTGAGTTTGCAATGCCTTGATCAATGCCTTGCTTAAGAATTGATGGATTGGTGACAAATAGGTCATCGCCAACAAGTTGAACTTTTTCTCCAATGGCATCACTCAATAATTTCCAACCACCCCAGTCATCTTCTGCCATACCATCCTCGATCGTGATAATGGGATACTGATCAACCATTTGGGTGAGATAATCTACGAATTGCGCTGAATCAAAAGACTTGTCTTCTGAGGATAGATGATATTTTCCATCGCGATAAAATTCTGTGCTGGCAACATCTAACCCAATTAAAATATCATTGCCTGCCTCGTATCCTCTCGACTCAATTGCTTCAATAATGGTCTCTATTGCAGCCACATTATTCTTCAGATTGGGAGCAAACCCTCCTTCATCTCCCACCGCAGTACTCATCCCTTGCTTATCAAGGACATCTTTGAGTGAATGAAAAATCTCAACACCAGCCCTGAGTGCATCAGAGAATCGCTCAAAGTTAACCGGCAGAATCATAAACTCTTGAATATCTATATTATTATTTGCATGCTCTCCACCATTGATGATGTTCATCATTGGTACTGGGAAACTGTAAGGGCCATCTGATAAGTATCGAAACAGGTCTGTCTTTTTTGATGCTGATGCGGCTTTAATGCAAGCCAGTGAGACTGCTAGAATTGCATTGGCACCAAGTCTTGATTTATTTTCTGTGCCGTCAAGATCGATCATAATCTGATCAATACTGCTTTGATCATAGATATCATGGCCTATGAGTGCTGTTTGAATTTCTGAATTGATATTCTCAACAGCTGCCAAAACACCTTTTCCTAGATAAATCTCATTATTCCCATCTCTTAATTCCACTGCTTCTCTGCTTCCAGTTGAGGCACCCGATGGGACAGATGCTCTTCCACTTGTGCCGTCTTTTAATGTGACTTCAGCCTCAACTGTGGGATTACCCCTCGAATCGAGGACTTGAATGGATTTCACCGAAATAATTTCACTCATCATTAGTCTCCATTGAGATGATTATTGCTTAACAATTTTATCTATCGCCAATAATTGCTCTAGCAAAGGTTTGAGATTATCCAATGGAAGAGAATTTGGTCCGTCACTTAGAGCATTTTCTGGATCTGGATGAGTTTCAATAAAAATCCCAGCAATACCAACACCAACCGCACCTCTAGAGACTGGAATGATGAATTCACTTTGTCCATCTGATGATTGACCCTTGCCACCAGGAAGCTGGAGTGAGTGAGTGGCATCATAAATCACTGGGCATGATGTTTCTTTTAGGATAACGAGTGAACGCATGTCTGATACAAGATTGTTGTAACCAAATGTATAACCACGTTCACATACCAAGATGTCATCATTGCCTGTTGATTTTGCTTTCTTGACGACATTCTCCATATCCCAAGGAGAGAGAAATTGACCTTTTTTAATATTCACTGGTTTTTGTTGTGAGGCAACATTGATAATAAAATTGGTCTGTCTGCATAAAAAAGCAGGGGTCTGAAGCACATCAACCACCGATGCAACCTCATCCAAAGGAGTGTCCTCATGAACATCTGTGATCACGGGTATGCCCAATTGATCTCTGACGCTCTCAAGAATAGACAAGCCCTCTTCCATTCCTGGACCTCTAAAGCTATCAATTGAAGTTCGATTTGCCTTATCAAAAGAAGATTTAAAAATATAATGAATCCCCAATGATTCTGTGATCTCTTTTATTGATCCGGCAACATCGTGAATCAGGTCTTTTGATTCGATCACACAAGGGCCTGCGATCAGCGTTAAGGGTGATCCATTATCGATACTAAAGTTAGAAACTTTGACTGCCATAAATTTAATTCTTTTTAGAGTATTCTACAGCAGCTTTTATAAAAGAATGAAATAATGGATGCCCTCCAAGAGGTGAAGATGTGAATTCTGGGTGAAATTGACAGCCTATGAACCAAGGGTGATCATGTATCTCGATCATTTCAGCCAATCCATCTTTCGAAAAACCTGAAAAAACCAAACCATTTTTCTCAAGCTCTTCGCGATATGTATTATTGAATTCATAACGATGGCGATGTCTTTCAATAACTGAATCTGCATCATATATATCTTTCGCTCTTGTACCTTTCTGGAATAAGCATTCTTGTGCACCCAGTCTCATTGATCCTCCAAGATCTGAATTTTCATCTCTATTTTCAGTTGAACCATCTTGATTCATCCACTCTCTAATCATTGCAATAACCGGCGCTGATGTTTCTGGGTTAAACTCCGTGCTATTCGCATCCTTATGGCCCAGAACATTGCGAGCATATTCAATCACAGCTGCTTGCATTCCAAGACAGATACCCAGAAAGGGAATATTTTTGTTTCTTGCAAATTCAATTGACTGAATCATTCCTTCAATGCCTCGATCTCCAAATCCTCCAGGTCTTAAAATTGCATCCATTTCGGAGAGACAATCTGTGCCATTCTCTTGAATATCTTCTGACTCCACATAAACGATCTCAACACTCTTATTGTTACTGAAGCCAGCATGTCTAAGAGCTTCACTCAAAGAAATATAAGAGTCCTTGAAGTCAACATACTTTCCAACCATTGCTATTTTTACTTTCGAATCGCTGTTTTTTGATGCAGTAAATACTTTTTCCCATTGCGTCAAATCTGCTTTGGGTACATCCAGTTTCAATTTCTCAACAATGATGTCATCCAAACCTTGCTCTTTTAGAATCAATGGGATCTGATAAATATCCTCTGCGTCATGCGCAGAAATCACAGCATTCTTTTCAACATTTGTAAAAAGAGCAATCTTATCAAAATGCTCTTTCGGAAGAGGTAGTTCGGAGCGACACACCAAAGCATCAGGCTGAATCCCAATTGCTCTAAGCTCTCTCACTGAATGTTGAGTCGGTTTGGTTTTTATTTCTGAAGAAGCCTTAATATAGGGCACCAATGTTAAATGAACATATGCAACTTCATAACCATCTTTATAGATTCCCATTTGCCTGATGGCTTCAACAAATGGAAGTGATTCAATGTCTCCGACTGTTCCTCCAATTTCAACGATTGTTACATCATGACCTTGTGATCCTTTTACAATACTTTTTCTAATTTCATCAGTGACATGAGGGATCACTTGAACAGTTGCACCGAGATAATCACCTCTTCTTTCTTTAGCAATAACAGTTTCATAGATTTTACCGGCAGTGTAATTACTGTGCTTACCGGTTACAGTAGAGACATATCTTTCGTAATGACCTAAGTCCAAGTCTGTCTCTGTTCCATCTTCAGTTACAAAAACCTCGCCATGCTGATAGGGACTCATTGTCCCTGGATCAACATTCAGATATGGATCAAGCTTCATCATCCCGACTTTCAAACCTCTGGCTTCCAAAATGGCGCCTAATGAAGCAGATGTAACACCTTTTCCGAGTGCTGAAACAACTCCACCTGTAACAAAAATATAATCTGACATGCCCGGGCACCTGTACCTAAAATTTAACTTGGGGATTTAATTCGAGAAATACTGAATATATTTATCTCAGTCCCGGTATTTCAAATTAACAGATTCTGGTTTGACCCTCAACGATGATTTTTACAAGATCCTCATCTTTGTATTCCATTGAATAGCAAAAGAACGCTCTTTTTTATTTGCTATGAAGTCATCATTGATCCAGAAATCCCCTATGCATATGAGATGTTGATCGTCATATATCAATGGAATCTTATCTCTTGTCCAGGGAAGAATCTTTTTTTCATTGAAAAAGTCTTTCAATGTTTTTGGTGTCTTTTTTGTACCCAGCGAGATTTTTTCTCCACCTTTGCGGAATTTTATTTGAAGGTTCTCGGAACATTTATCCAATGAAATGCCACTCCCATTACTGAAATCAGTCTCCAATGAACCGATTGGATAATGAAGGTCAATCGATTGATGAATTGACCAGGTAATTTTATCGGGTGGGATAAGTGGCATGGCTACAGTTTTATTAAGAAAGTAGAGTCTCTTGTTAAAACGCCTGATCACAAAATTACCCCATTTTATCTCCGATGTTTTCTCGTCATCATTAATCAGGTCAATCAGTCCAGAATTAAGAATATGCATTGAAGGCATATCCATGTCATTCTTTTCAATCAAAAACCTGATCATATTCTTGATTCTAGGAATAGAGTGTGAATCAAAACAGTCGATTCCGACTGAATCTAGATCTGATTCTTGTGAGAGGTCTTCTAATGCAAGCTCATTTAACAATTCATAGTTCTCTGCAGCAATAATTGAGAGTCGATGGGCTGATTCTTCAGCATGACTCCACCTTTCTTTGATTTTTGGAACAAGTAGATTTCTGATGTAATTTCGATCAAAAGAAGTATCTTCATTGCTATCATCCTCTATCCATTTAATTTTGTTTGCAGCAGCATATCCTTCAAGGTCAGCACGAGAATAATGTAAGAGCGGTCTTAAAATAATATGGCTCTTATCATCTTTATAATGAGCAATTCCTCTCAAGCCATTGATTCCTGTTCCTCGAAAAATTCTGAAAAGAATGGTTTCAAGTTGATCGTCTTTATGATGTGCAGTCAGCAACAACTCATTTTGGGTAAGATTCTCTTTGATGACTTGGTATCTCTCATCCCTGGCACTTGCCTCTAATCCAGATCCATTGTTCTCAGGATGAATGGACTCAATTGTGAGATCTATACCAAGTTGACTGCATTGTTTTTTACAGAAAGTGCTCCAATCATTTGAGTTCTCATTGAGATTATGATTCACATGAATCGCACGAATCTTATATTTACCATTGAGATGAACATGCATTAAATGCAACAAAACCATTGAATCAAGGCCGCCACTGAGTGCTAGGCAGACTTTTTCAGTATCTACTGAAGAAAACTGACCTAGAAAGCTATCCTCAAAATCTTGAAGATCGGCCATGATCAGTTTTCATTGAATTCGCCAATTGCCTTATATCTTGCTCTTCTTTGATCAAGTAAGGTCTCTGGATCTTCTGATTTGAGGGTTTGAAGTGCATTAGCAATACTTTCCTTGATTGATGTGAAAGTTTTCTCTGGATTCCTATGAAATCCTCCAAGCGGTTCATCAATGATCTCATCAACCAGTCCCAATTTGTTCAATCGAGAAGATGAAATTCCCATTGCCTCAGCAGCAGTTTCTGTCTCATCGGGCGTCCTCCATAAGATGGATGAACATGCTTCTGGTGAGATCACAGAATAAATTGAGTATTCAAGCATGATGAGTTTATCTCCCATGCCAATCGCCAATGCACCACCTGACCCTCCCTCTCCAAGTACAAGATTAATAATGGGAGTTTTTAAAGATGCCAGAGTGAAAAGGTTTCTTGCAATTGCTTCGCTTTGGCCTCTTTCTTCAGCGCCGATTCCAGGAAATGCTCCGGGTGTGTCGATGATGGTTACAATGGGAATTTTGAATTTTTCTGCAAGCTTCATCATTCTTTGTGCCTTTCGGTAACCTTCAGGTCTAGGCATACCGAAATTTCTTTTCATTTTCTCATTGGTATTACTGCCCTTTTCTTGTGCAATAAACATCACTGATTGGTTATTGATTTTGGCAAGCCCTGAAATAATTGCGGAATCATCTGCATACATTCTATCGCCATGAAGCTCTTGAAAGTCCTCGCTGATGGCATCAATCACTTGAATGGATTTAGGTCTAAGTGGATGTCTTGCCAGTTGAGCAATTTGCCATTCACTGAGACTGCCAAAGATTTTTTTTGTCAGAGACTCACACTTTTTTTGAAGCCTCTCAATCTCATCATCTAGCTCGATTGCTGTGTCTGCATCCGTATTGGTCAATCTGAGCTCTTCAATTCTTCTTTCAAGCTCTACAATTGGTTTTTCAAAATCTAAGAAATCCATAAAATTACATCACATGTTCACATGTATTGTATAACAACTATAAATAGCTTATATCTTCTCAGCTTGAAATAAACTGAAAATTATCAATACCGAGTTCTTCTGCTAAAGTCTCTCTCAATTGCTTCGTTGGATTGACCTTCCATTCATCGCCGAGTCTCATTTTCGTTTGGTTTACATCACTGAGATAATTGACTTGAACTGAACAGCTTCCGGGAGTATGGGATTTCAGGATCTTTTGAAGCTTCTTGGGGTTAAAATTTGGGTCACATCGAATGACTAATTTATTTGCCTTATTGCTGATCAATTCTTCAAGTGAAGAAACTTCTTCAATCACCAGTTGCCACATATCAGCATAACTGTCGAACCTCAGTTTTCCCCTTAGAAAAAGCAGTTGATTATTCATGATGCTGCCTTTAAGGCTCTCCATCTTTTCACCAAAAACGATGCCCTCAATCATTGCAGTGCCATCATCAATTTTGAATGCAAGATTATTTCCTCTTCTTTTGACATCTGAAATTAATCCAGCTAAATCAATCAAAGAGTTATTATTTCCATACCCTTCTCTTTTCTTTGAATCGAGCATCCTCTTTAAAGAGGAGATATTGTATCGAGTAAAATGCTTGCAGTCATTTCGGTAGGCATCAAATGGATGACCGCTAAAATAAAAACCCAAAGTGGAATATTCAAATCCTAATTTTTCATCAACTTGTAGTTCTTTTGCTCGACTTAACTCTGGTAGGTTCTGATCTTCATCACTATCAGAATAAAATAGATTTGTTTGGCCAGCTGATTGCTCAAGATTTAATTTATTTGAATAACTCAGTGCAATTTGAATCGAGTTAAGCAGTGTTGATCGATTCTCTCCAAATGTGTCCATTGCTCCTGATTTTACAAGTGCCTCGAGAGTTCTTTTCGAAGGCTTCTCGGACGACAATCTGGAGCAAAAATCAAAAATACTCTTGAACTCACCATTTTGCTTTCTTTCTTCATATATTGCTTCAGAGATGGATCGCCCAATACCTTTGATCGCACCTAATGCATATCTGATTTCATCTTTCTTCCATACACTGAATTCATAGGCTGAGTGATTAACACATGGAGGCTTGACTTCGATTTCAAATGATTCGCAATCTTCCTTGATTCGAATCAATTTATCCGTATTTTCCATATCGTAGGTGAGAGAAGCTGCAAAGAATTCGGTCGGATAATGTGCTTTTAAATAGGCGGTCTGATAGGCAATCATCGCGTAGGAAACAGAATGAGATTTATTGAATCCATATCCAGCAAATTTTTCAATCAATTCAAATATTCTCCTGGCAGATGCTTCGGGTATATTGTTGTCAATTGCGCCTTGAATAAAGACATCTTTTTGCTTCGCCATCTCCTCTGGAATTTTCTTACCCATGGCTTTTCTGAGTATGTCGGCACTGCCCTGAGTGTAGTTCGACAATTTCTGAGCGATTTGCATGACTTGCTCTTGATATACAATCACTCCATAAGTCGGTCGCAGGATTGGTTCTAGAGATGGATGGAGATAATCAATGATCTTTGTCTCTCCGCCTTTTTTTCTTTCAATAAAATCATCCACCATGCCTGACTGCAAAGGGCCCGGTCTAAATAAAGCCACCAAAGCAATGATGTCTTCAAATCTAGAGGGTTGCATTCTCTCTATGAGATCTCTCATTCCTGGAGATTCCAATTGGAAGATACCAATTGTTCTTGCTGAAGAAAGCAAGCTAAATGTTTTCTTGTCTTCTAGTGTTATCTTCTTGATATCGATTGGCGAATCAGCGCTAAAATTTATCAACTCAACAGTATTCTGTATGACGGTCAGTGTTTTTAGGCCCAAGAAATCGAATTTTATGAGGCCAATTGATTCTGCATCGTCTTTATCAAATTGGGTGACAGTGCCCTCTTCATCATCGACTTTGAATAATGGCATAAAATCAGACAGATTCGATGGGGCAATAACTACTCCACCAGCATGTGTGCCTGCATTCCTGACTAAACCTTCCAGTTTGAGTGATAGGTTAATGATGGACTGAATTTCATTGTCTTCCTCATATTTTTCAGCCAGCTCATTTGACTTCTTTAATGCATCGCCAAGAGTAATTCCGATCTCAAATGGGATCATTTTAGCAATGCGATCAACCATGCCATATGGGTAGCCAAGGATTCTTCCAACATCTCTGACCACTGCCCTTGCAGAAAGTGTGCCGTAAGTGATGATTTGTGAGACTTTGTCATCGCCATATTTTTCATTCACATAATCAATGACTCGATCTCTGCCATTGACACAAAAATCGATATCAAAATCAGGCATTGAAATTCTCTCGGGATTTAAGAATCGCTCGAAAATGAGGTCATGTTCAATGGGATCTATGTCCGTGATACCAAGAGCATATGCTACTAGGGATCCAGGCCCAGATCCTCTGCCGGGACCGACAGGGATATTTTGCTCCCTAGACCATTGAACAAAATCTGCAACAATAAGAAAATAACCAGCAAAACCGGTTCTCTTGATGATTTTAATTTCATCATCAAGACGTTTTTGATAGGTGCTGAGATTATCTCCGCCACTGGGGAATATTTTTTTTAGACCAACATTTGCCTGTTGCTCCAAATACTCGTCAATGGATAAATCTTTAGGTGTTTCAAAGTCTGGTAAGACATGATCAGTGTTTTCAAATCCGAAATTACACATTTCTGCTATGGCAATCGTATTCGATAATGCCTCAGGAATATCTGCAAATAAATCTGCCATTTCATCAGAGCTTTTAAAATATTGTTCGGGTGTATAGTCTTTCGCTCTTCTTTCATCATCCATCATTGTTCCCTGATCAATGCAAACCCTTGCATCGAGTGAAAGAAAATCATCTTTTTCTATAAAAATTGGATTATTTACAGCAACGATTGGGATTTTGAAATTTGTAGATAACTCTATGGTTAACTGATTCACCTTTTCCTCATTTGGAATTCCCATTCTAGAGATCGATACAAATAAACGGTCTGGAAATAGTTCTTGAAGACCATTGATCCATTGAAGTGCCATTGATTCATCCATGGATTTAGACTGCTGAAGATAACCATTGTTAGAAGAAGAGATTGCGATCAATCCTTCTGTGCGACTCTCCAGCCATTTTTTATCAATGAGTGGCTCGTTTTTATCTAATTTCTCTGTGTATGACTGTGTAATCAGAGCACATAAATTCTTGTAACCAGTCTCATTCTCACAGAGAAGAGATAGCTTACTTTTGATTCGCTCTTTTTGGTCTAGAATGGTAACGGTTGATCCAATAATATACTTTATGCCTTTCTTTTGAGAAGACTTGTAAAGCTTATATGCAGAAAAAAGATTATTATGATCGGTCACTCCAACTGCAGGCATCCCCATATCGGTACAAGCATCTATTAACTGATCCTGTCTGATTGTACTTCTTCCAAGTGAATACTGGGTATTCACGTCTAAATGAACAAAGGAAGGATTACTCATTTTCAACTCTCGTTTTCATAGAGTTCTGGCTTAAAACTCAGTCTGTGATAAGGGCTGGGTCCTAATTCTCTGATGGCTTGGATATGATCTTTTGTTGGGTATCCTTTATTTTTTTGGAAATTATATTTTGGATACTTGTGGTGCAATTCAATCATAAACTTATCTCTATAAACCTTAGCAATTATAGATGCTGCTGAAACGCAATGAAATAGTTTATCGCCTCCAATAACACCCCTAGTGATTAAGTCTCTCTGATCATGCATGACTGGTTTATGAGGGCCATCGATGATGATCTCATCCGCATTAACACCAATGGCATCAATCGAATCTTTCATTGATTGGAGAGTCGCAACGAGAATGTTTTTTTGATCAATGACATGATTATCTATACTCGCTACAGAGAAGCTTAGACATTCATTCTGAATGACATCATAAAGATCATCTCTTTTTTTTGGTGATAACAACTTTGAGTCATTCACACCTTCAATGACTTGGTCCTCATAGATTGCAACGGATGCGCTTACTACTGGGCCTGCTAGACAGCCTCTCCCAGCTTCATCTACACCTATAAAAATATTTGCACCTTCCTGGCTCAAGATAAGCCTAAGAATCGTGTGATTACAGAAGAAGCATCCTGCTCGGGAGATCTTAAATCTTCGTGAAGTTTTTTTAAGGGAATAAGATAAGCATCTGTATCAACTTGCAATAATCTTATGGCCTCATTTGCAATGCCCTCTGCTTTAAAATCATCTTGAATAAATTCTTTAAAGCACTCATTGCCCAATAAAATATTTGGAAGTGAAGCATAGCTCACATTGATTAGGTTTAATTTTGTTAATAAAAAGAATGAAACTGCTGACATCTTATAAACCACAATTGTTTTCTTTTTATATAGTGCTGACTCTAATGTGGATGTTCCTGATTTGGTTATGATCAGATCACTGTCTGATAAACAATCGCTGGTTTCTTTGAATATTTTAATTTTTAGATCATTAAATTTTTTAAAGGACTTGATCCAATCTTCCATTTCTTTGAATCTTGTTGGTATAAAAAATACAACCTCTTTTTTGGTTATGGATAGTTGATCACGAATCATCACTGCTGCATCCAATATAACTTCAAGGTGAAAATCAATTTCTTTTCGTCTACTTCCTGGCAGAAGAGCGATATTCACAGACTCAATGTCAGATGATGAGCGATGAGAACTATCCATCTTAATCTCTTCAGCAAGAGGATGGCCTATGAAAGCTGCTTCAACACCCTTATCTTTGAGTAGTTCAGGCTCAAAGGGGAATAAACATAGCATCAAATCTATTGCTGATTTGAATTTATTTGCCCTCGCTTCCCTCCAAGCCCAAAAACTTGGACAGACCATTTGTATGGTTTTGATTTTTCTTTTTTTCAGTGACTTCTCAATACTGAGATTAAATTCTGGATAATCAATGCCGATATAAGCATCTGGCTCAATATCAATAGACTTCTCAATCACTGCCTTCCTTATTTTAAGAATCCTTGGTAGATGTTTAATCACTTCCGTTAAACCCATCACAGATAAGTCTGAAATCTCAAACCATGGTTCACAACCCTCTGCTATCATTCTTGGGCCAGCAATCCCTGAAAACTGATGATCTGGATTGATCTTTTTTAAGTCTGAAATTAATTTAGCGCCAAGCACATCTCCAGACGGTTCCCCTGCTACGACTACAAAATGTGCCATCTGTATTAGCCTTTTCTGACAATGCCTCTTGTCGTATTGTTTAGAAAATCGACAAGAATATTGAGTTCTCCGTTGATATCACCAAGATCCTGAATTGCCTTTATAGCCTCTTCTAATCGAAGATCAGACATATACAAGGCTTTGTATGCTGATTTAATGTTCCTTATTTGATCCTTTGAGAAATCTCTTCTTTTTAAACCCTCAAGGTTAATCCCTCTGGGTTCAGCAGGTTGGCCCATCACGATGACATATGGAGGAAGATCTCTGGCCACTCCTGAGTACATACCCAAGAAGCTATGCGCTCCTATTTTACAGAACTGATGGGCACCCGAAAAACCACCAAATATGACGTAATCTCCAACCTCAACATGCCCACCTAAGGTTGTGTTGTTGGCAAATATCGTATTGTTTCCAACTTGACAGTCATGTGCAATATGAACATAGGCCATGATCCAGTTGTCATTGCCCATTCTTGTAACGCCTACATCCTGGATTGTTCCCTTGTTGATGGTCGTATATTCTCTGATTGTATTTCTATCTCCGATTTCAACTGCAGTTTCCTCATTTAAGTACTTCTTATCTTGAGGATCATCTCCAATGGAGGAAAAAGAATAAAAGTGATTATCCTCACCGATCTTTGTTTTTCCCTTGATGACAACATGCGATTCTATCTTTGTATTCTTACCAATCTCTACGTCATCTTCGATGATTGAATACGCTCCAATTTCAACACTTGGGTCAATATTTGAT
>LUMP01000294.1_pt1 | contig 19428 bp, 12 predicted proteins | sample 729641 | NCBI WGS metagenome assembly LUMP01 (sample SAMN03860260, study PRJNA289734) | marine metagenome | biome: seawater column; feature: ocean; material: water; isolation source: Red Sea water column Station 12 - depth 47m | place: Saudi Arabia: Red Sea | collected 2011-10-15 | depth 47 m | reverse complement strand
ACACAAGACATGAATATAATGTTTCAGCGAGACCGCATCTGAAATTTCAATTTGCAATCTCGACTGATGATGATAAAATTACAGACACTGCGCCACTGTTGAAGCTAAATTCTATCTTTCCTTGCCTACCATACGCCCGTTCCCAACATGCAAGTAGTATACCACCAGATACAGCAGGGTGAAAAATGCTGGAGAGATAAATTTCAACCCCCCCATGAGGATCTAATTCCTTAACTGATTCCACCCCACCCAATCCATTCATTGCCAAATGCCTGCGAGCTATGGCAATCCAATCCTCTGGTTTTGAAACAAGTATGTGTAGCCCCCTATCATATGTGGACTTTCTAACTGAATCCGCTAAAGCTGTCCACCACAAAATTCGCTTTGCATCTTCTATTGGCCAGACAAAATTAACCCTTCCAGATTCTAATTTAGTAATATATGGAAGACAATATTCTTCAAATCTCAAAAATAAATCTCTGTGAAGTATCATATGTCTCTCATTCAAAATCGACCAATACCCATTTGACTCTATTCGCAAATCTTCCCATATTCTCTCTGCCATTTCCGAATCTTCAGATTCTAGAGAGAAAAAAGGCCAAAATGGTTCAATCATTGACGGACTTGGAATTTCCTTTTCATCTAATTGAAGACTAACAATTAATGCATCTCTGGTATTTTGTGACCACACAAAACGATGTCTCTTTTTTGTGGCAATTTCCCAAGCAGAAGCAATAATTCCTGAGCAAACAGAAGTAGAAGCGGGTTTTTCGATGATTAATTTAATCTCGTCTTCGTCATCTAGTTTTCGAAATTCACCAAGACCTCTAGTATGCCAACCTAGATTATATTGAGACCAATTTTTAATTTCAGAGCCAGAAGGAGGTTTCAGTCTGGAATTTTTTAGCATATATTCCTCGTGTTCTAATGCTGCGTGTGCTAATCGTCTCCCAAGGCTTTGGCCAATTCTTTGCTCTAATCCAAAGAACCAATTTTCAAATGAATTAGTTGAAATTAAAGCAGCATAGGAATCTACAGAGGATGAATTTCGGTCTTTGATGGATCCATTGGTTTGATAGGCCCATCTTTGTTTGATTTCAATTTCAGAGTATGATTGAGAATTATCCCTTCTTAGAAAATCAAACAGACCCATAGTATCATCCATTGATGAATTTGTCAATTCGGTCGAAGGCTGTTGATAATACTTCGATGGGGGGCAAGCAGACCATACGAAAATGTCCGGAACCGAATTCAGGAGAGAACCCAGAGCCATGCACAACCAATACATGTTGTTGGTGGAGAAGATCTAGAACCCATTGTTTGTCTGAAGTTACGGATTCATCTGTAATCCTGACAAATAGGTAGAAAGCACCTCCTGGTGCTTCGCACTCCAGTCCATCTATCTGTGAAATTCTATCCTTGCAATAATCCAATCTTTGCTTCACTCTGGAACGATGCCCTTCTAGCCAATCGTGTTCATCGGTTAATCCAGCCAAGTAACCATGCTGGGCGGGAGTAGAAGCACACAAGCGACTTCTCAATAGCCTCTCGACTCCATCGCGAACCAACTCTAGGCGTCCTTCAGGGTCATGCCATGCCATGTAGCCAATGCGCCAACCTGGAGCAAAGTAGACCTTAGAAACCCCATTTAGAACGATCACTGGGGAGGATTTCGATCTTGAGGCTATAGAGCAAAGTTTGCCTGTGAAATCAAGTGCATCGTAGATTTCATCAGCAATAATCGTACACTTAGGGTATTCTTTTGAAATCTCTAGCAATGCATCTATTTCATCAGAAGTTAGTACATTTCCTGTAGGATTATTTGGATTAATTAACACTAGTAGACGAACACTATCATCCATCTTGGCTTTGATATCTTCCAGATCAATTCGCCAGCCATCGTTTGGATTGAGGCGATATTCAATTGTGCTAGCGCCATACATCTGAGGATAAGCCATGTAGGGGGGATAATGAGGGCCTGGAGCTAGTACCTTTGACCCCTCTTCTAGAAATGCGGCGAAGATTATTTGCAGGGCTTCGGTTACTCCGTGTGTAACATACACATCATCTTCTGAACAATCCCAGCCTTTGCCGGATTCAGCTTTGGCAATCGCCTGCCTAAGGGAAGGAATTCCGTATGAAGGTCCGTAGCCATTATCCTGAGAATCCAATGCCTGTTTGTAGGCACTAATCATATGTTCAGGAGTTGGTAATCCTTCGTATGCCAATGGGTCTCCAATGTTTAGCCGAATAATTTCATGCCCTTGCTTCTCCAACTCAACGGCAGGAACTACTACATCTCTAATCGCATATTCGATTGCAGCGGCACGCGCAGAAACATCGACTTGTTCGACCATTTCTCTCACAACCCGAGTAGATTACGAGCGGCTTCCAATGCATCGGGTATACCATCCGAGTTTGAACCACCGCCTTGAGCCATTGTCGGTCGCCCTCCTCCGCCGCCATCTATGTGTCCGGCTATGGCGGCAAGAATTTCTGTGGCGTCATGTTTCTCAGCCGCGAGTGAACCTTCAGTGCTAGCGACGATTAGTTTCCCACCTCCATCTCTAGTTCCAAGAACTGCCAGAGTCGGATTTTGAGGATCTCGTGTTAATTGACTTAGCATTGACATAACTGCTTTCATGTCGCCATCAACTTCCATAACTGCATAGCGAATTCCGTCCTTTTCTATGGCGCCATCGCCACCTCCACTAGTCCGCAGTCTAACGATTTCGGCCTCCAAAGATTCAATCTTCTTCTGCTGAGTTTTCCACTCATCAAAGAAACGTGAAACCGCACTTGGAAGGTCCTCTGGAGACACCCCAAGGACTTCGCTTGATTCGTTCAAGAGGCGTTCCTGAATTCGCGCGTGCTCGCGTGCCGTCTCCCCTGCCACGATTTGCAGACGCTCGACCCCGTCTTGGACTTGACTAGACCGGATGATGCGAAGTTCAGAAACTTCACCGGTATTGTCATGATGCGTTCCTCCACAAGCCTGCACATCGTGGTCGCCGATTTTGATTATTCGAATCTGACTATGTTTGGGCGGACCGCCCTGATATAATTCGAAGCCGAATTGCACGTCTGCTTCTGCTCTATCGAGAACTAATTTTTCTACAACAGGATTCTTTGCGATGATGTCATTTGCATGATCTTCAATCTTATCCAAATCATCCCGAGAAAGTCTGGAGTAGTGAGTTAAGTCAATTCTTGCATATCGCCCACCCTTGTTTGAACCCGCTTGCCAAATGTGTGGACCTAGAATAGCACGAGCGCTTCCGCCTACGATGTGGACCGCGGTGTGATGATCCATTAGTTGCCGTCTTCTTTCCCAATCGATTTTACCAGTAATATCGCCCTCTTCGACGGAAGAATTAGTCAAGTGATAAATTACTCCACTTTCTATTCTAGTATCGACCACTCTTACGGTTCCTAAACTTCCTTGGTCGCCCAGTTGACCGCCCCCCTCGGGATAGAATAGAGTACTATCCAAAACAACATAATGAGTAGGTGGTTCCACAACCTCTGACGATAGATTTAGTGAGTTGATTTGTGCCTTTGTTAATGGCTTACAATCGAGAACAACTGCACTGAATTCAGTTTGACTTGTGTCTGAATAGTAATCTTGTCGAGTAGGAGGGAAGTTCGTTTGGAAAATTTGTCCTTTTTCCTTACCTTTTGCAGCGGCCTTTGTTCTCTCTGCATTTCTAGCCGCCATATCAGCCGCGAAGCCCACTCTAACAGAGAGATTCTCCCAACCTAATTTTCTTGCAATAGAAACTACCATTTCAGGATTGAGACCTCTTTCTTCTGCTAAACGAAATAGCACCTCGTCTGGCGCATTATGAGCATCTTGTGGAAGTTCTCTAAGTGCAGTTCTAACCGCAGCTTCACCCTTTCTCAACATCTCATGATAGCGAGCCTCTTCCAAATCTAGAATGATGAGAATTCCATCCCTACTCTGGACAAATCCATCCATATCGAGGTGAGTGTCGATGTGATGTGCAGCCAAATCTCGTAGGGAGACATCGATGCCTAAATCCCCCTTCATTCTACAAACTCTACGCGCCATCATTCGAACAAGATAGCCCGCTTTTGCGTTACTAGGCACTAAGCCATCACCTAGCATATTACAAATTGCATGCATATGATCAGGGATTGCATAAATCGACGAAAGAGGCTCAGTAAGTCGTTTTAAGTCGGAAACCGATATGTCGACGCCACCGTCACCCAATCTTTCAACGAGTCTCTGGTACAATGAGTCGACATCGGTTCCAACATCAATGTTGAGAATTCCAGCAAGTTGAGATAATTCAGCGAGTAAGTCATCTGTGTCGACACCCAATCCTAATCCTTCAACCATCGAATCAAAGCCGGCGATTTGTTTCAACCAACCCACAGACTCAGGATATATCGCTTCGTAAATTGTAGAGGTCCCTGCCGCAGCCCAACAAAATCTCTCCAAACCATATCCTGTGTCAATAATCTGAAGAGGCATCTCTCTGTATCGAAGTCCTTTGATTTCGACATCGCCGTCTTCATGCTCCTCTAGATTCATGAAAACTAGAGTGGCTAACTCCAGCCCACCGACAATGACTTCCAGAGCCGGACCTGCATTTCCGCCACCAGACCACGGATTTTCGATATAGGTGATATCAGCAGGCTCTATTCCAAATGTGTTAACCAGCATATCATCACAATATCGAACACATTGATCAATCCAGTAAATCACATCTCCATCGTCTGGTCGATTAAAGGCGTGATGAGCCATCATTTCGAAGGTGGTCAAATGCCTACCAGAGCGTCCAACGGCAGCAACATCGGTTAATCGAATACAAGGCTGGCTTATCCCTAGAGGATTTGCCGGCGGGGGCACCAATCCACTAGTTACATGCGGCTGGAAATCAGCGATTGAAGCAATGGTCAAGTGAATATCATCTCGCCATCGGGCTAATACTGGATATGGGTCTATTCTAGCATGTCCCCTCTGCTCAAAGTAATCGAGGAAGGTCTCGCGCATGGCATCTTTCAATTCTTTTCCACGCATGGGAAATCCCTTGATTATTGGATTGCCAATAAACGTGTATGAGTCTTCAACCGTATCACCAGAAGTTGTACGATTTTCGTCTCGTGACCAAAACCTGAGACCAGTGACAGAACAAACTCTGCATGAGTGTCCTGACTCTTCCCAAAAGGGAATATTGGTCTCTCCGAACGCCATCACTGCCCCTCCCTACAGCCTACCCATCGAACAAGTCGTCTTGAAAGCAATTGTTCATACTGCTGCGGCGCGTTGAAATCAATGGTGCTTCACGAGATGTCATGAGCGCTGCTTGGCGTGAGCATCTTCACAGTGATGGAGACGGGCGAATGCGTATCTCCAAACATGGTTCTATGCTCACTGATGCAGTATTAATTTCAGATGAAAGGCATATGGACGCTCATAGTGATGACCGTTCCCCCGAGCAACTCTGTAACACTGCCGGAATACCTGGAATCGTTGGTGATGCTTGGGCAATGGCTGATTGGCATTTTGGCTATGGCTTTCCAATTGGAGGAGTCGTGGCTACCGACGTAAATGCAGGTGAATTAGGGGGTGCAATATCTCCGGGAGGAGTGGGGTTCGACATTAATTGTGGAGTTCGTCTATGTTCCCTAGATGTGGAGATTACAGACATTGAACCTAAATCCTTAGTCGGCGCTCTTGCAAATCAAATCCCTGCTGGTGCTACCAGCAAAGGTGGCGTTCAACTAGATGAGACGACTATGGCTTCTGTTCTTTCAGAGGGGGCGAAAGCTGCAATCGACATTGGGTGGGGTGAATCAGAAGATTTGCTGGCAATAGAATCCAATGGGTTGCTGGAGAGTACGGAAAGAAATGTGGGGGAAAGAGCTCAGAAACGTGGAATGAAGGCTCTTGGAACATTAGGCTCAGGCAATCACTTCCTTGAATTGCAAGTAGTAGATAGAATAGAAGATCCGGTCGCAGCGAATGCATACGGCTTGAGAGAAGGTCAAGTCACCGCGATGATTCATACAGGGTCAAGAGGACTCGGACACCAGGTATGTAGTGAGCATGTGGCAACAATAGAGAGTAAATATCAACGCGATGGAGACCATTGGGTTGCTCAAGATTGGGATTATCGTCTACGCGATAGACAACTTGCAGCAGCACCGATTTACAGTAGGGAAGGAGCAGCCTATCTTGATGCGATGAGAGCGGCTGGAAATTACGCCTTTGCAAACCGTTCCGCACTAACGCAAAGATTGAGAAATGTGCTTAGAAAGCAACTCGGATCGGATGGAGAACTAGATGTTGTATACGACGTTAGTCACAACATAGCAAAAGTCGAGGAACATGTTGTTCATGGTAAAACTTGCAAATGTTGTGTCCATAGAAAAGGGGCGACTCGGGCCTTGGGTGGAGATCACCCAGAGCTTGCCAACCGATTCTCGAGTGTTGGCCAGCCTGTTTTGGTACCGGGCGACATGGGAACTGCTTCTTGGGTGTTGGCCGGGCCAAAGAAAGGGGCTAATGATGCATTTTCTTCCTCTTGCCATGGAGCAGGCAGGCAGTTGTCTAGAACAGCAGCAAGGAAATCCGTCGATTCATTAGCCCTAAGAGAAAGGCTTGAGGCTTCTGGAATTCATGTTCGAGCAAAAACTCCGAATGTACTTGCTGAAGAAGCGCCTGAAGCGTACAAAGATGTGGACGAGGTAATTGCTCTTACAAATGCCGCAAACCTAGCCAGACCTGTTGCCAGACTAAGGCCATTTGCGGTAATCAAAGGCTGAGAAAAAAGACATCACTGTCTTTCACGATATTCTATTTCAATGACATCGCCGTCTTCCATGACATAATTTTCGTATTCAAAATTCTGTTGACCATTTACGAACATTACAATTTCATTATTGTCGTTTGCAACTTTATTCAAGATATGTGTGTCATCGAATTGTCCCAAATTGTAAAGAAAGCACCAACAGGTGCGTCCATAGCTCCAGGAGTTTCTATGTGTAGCCTTCCAGTATCGTCGTGTGTATGTACACCACGCATTCCATCCGGACAGACTTCATCCGTAATTCCAACTTCATCGGGGATTAGGATGCTATTTCCATTAATGGTTATCGATAGAGTTGCATGAATGTGAGAAATACTCCCACTATGGTCTGCTAGACAGACTTCCAAAACCTCCCAATCCGGGATTCCATCAGTCTTTGATTCAGAATCCAACAATACAAAACCTGCGAATGCGATGGTGCAGACTAAGCCTGCTGCAAGGAAAACTTGCGCTTGATCCATGAACTCCCGACCGGTCAAGCGATAATGAATGATATCCTGAGAAGTTCATGGTTGATGCAGGTTCGACACCTGAATGGTGGGATTCCGCAAAACAAGCAATATCGGCATCAGATACTTTGCTTTATGATGTGATTGAAGAATTTGAAGAGCCCTCATTGAGAAGTCGAGGCGACCTATTTGCGACATTAATCAAATCAATCGTTGGACAACAAATTTCGGTGGTCGCAGCCTCAGCAATATGGTCTCGATTCGAGGATTTTGTAGGTGAAGTGACACCAGAATCTGTACTTGCAAAACCCCATCGAGAAATCAAAGAAGTTGGCTTATCTAACAGAAAGGTCGAGTATATTGTTGGAATAGCCGAGGCTTGGATAGATGGATTTGGTGAAATTGATTGGGATTCAATGAGTGACGAAGAAGTAATCGAGGAACTAGTAAAATTGCGTGGTGTGGGTCGCTGGACAGTACAAATGCTGCTAATTTTCGCCTTGTTGCGTCCGGATGTTTTTCCAATTGATGATATTGGACTAATCAGGGGTATGGAGAAATTATACAATGAAGGAAAAGCATTGGAGAAACCTCAGTTGTATGAGATTGCTAAAAATTGGAAACCATACCGTACTATGGGCGTTTGGTATATTTGGAGATCAATAGATCCGGAACCTGTGGAATATTGACTCACATCGAATATCCGCGTTTTGGTTGGTTTGGAATCTGAGGGGTATTGCCGGATTGAACTCCATCAGCTTCCTCCATAATTATCGTAAGAAGTGTATGAACAAGCGTCCTCAAATCCTCTAGTTCTCCTCTCAATTCTTCCACAGTAACCTCATCGCTATGCTGGTCCAAGTCCCCATCCCCCATCGAGGAGAATTCATCCCCTCAAACAAAAGTTCGGGATTCTGGGGTCTATAAACTGCACAGGTTAGCCTGTCGGCTAAATTGGGTTTCGCATATACTTCAGATGTATTTCGAATCTATGAATATTGCATGATATCATTCGCTTTCGGAATCATCATCTTCGTACTCATATTCTTCATCATCGTATTCGTAATCCTCTTCGTAATATGAGTCATCATCGTCGTAGTAATAATCATCATCACCACTCCTAGACCTGCTAACAAAGAATCCTACCATTACAACTGCAACGAGGAATACTCCTCCCATAATGAGGTATACCATCACATCTTCATCAGTTCCTTCATCGGTAATCGGTGCTTGCACAACTAACCCGCTTACAGGATGTGCAGGATTGTCAAAGTCATCATCAACAATAATGTACAATACAGGTTGTCCTGGTGCTCCAGCAACCCATTCGAATCTTGCATAAACCGATGAGGTCTCAGCAGACAGTTCTAGTTCCATACCGTTTGATTCTGTTTCCCACTTTCCGTCTCCAGTCAGTTCGTAGAGGTTAATCACTATCGTACCATCTCTCTTTCCACTGTTGGACCAATATGTTTCGATTACAACAGTTGTATCTTGGGTAGGATCCTTTGGCGTAACAACAACGTTGTCTAGGGACGGACTGAACTCCATCACTCTCAGAGCAACCGCTCTTGGGGATTGTTCACTACCCAAGCCTTGGATTTCATTTCCAGCCTTATCGGTTGAAGTTACCCAGAACATGATTCTATCACCATTTTCAATTGTAAATCCTTCAAGATTTGGTGTAAAGTCAAGCTTTCCTTGGAATTCCTGACTTCCTTCCTCGACCAACAACAGGCTTAGACTTCCAGTATCTTCTGTACCTGCAACCGGTTGGTTATCTCTTAGGTAAATCCAAGCGACTTCAAGATCGGAATCAGGCATACCGATTTCATCAACAATGGTCAACGATACTAGAACTTCTTCGAGAAGATCAGATTCCAACACAGTCAGGGATGAATCAGGATAATTCATTTGATCGAATAGAACAGTTGGGGATTTACTGTCCACTGTGATTTTACCGTCGGTATTTGTAGAGGTAGTTCCCATTCCTGGAACATTAAGGACAGTTGTGGTTACATTCATTGTAGGATTGAATGGTGCCCGCATAGGGAGTGTCATCGAAGCATACCATGCTCCCTCTTCACTAACATCCGCAAGAGAACTAATGACTTCTGTACCATAAACTAAGGTCATCTCCACTTGTAGGTCATCGGGAACTTCAGTGAATATTTCTCCTGAACCGGCGTAGAATACTTCACCGGTCATCTCGAATTCATCACCTTGCCTTAGGTAGAGGTGAGCGTCTTCTGTATCTACTAATGGAGGTGTCAAATCAGACATTCCAGAAGTTACGGCAACAAGCGAATTATCTAGTACCCAAGTCAACTCTCCGATGTTATTTACATATGCGACTTCAGTAATCTCATCGATGATGCTGACACTTGGTTTGCACCCAAATTGACCTTCTTCCCATGGGTATTCCCATGATAGTTCAAACATCATTGCGAGTTCTATAACCGCTGGGGTGATTTGCTGTGTTTGTACAGTTAATGGGGACACCATAGAATCGTCTGCGGTCCATAACTCACCAGTAACAGGATTGTAGGAAACCTCACCTAGATTGTCATCGAGGCGATCTCCACATAGCATTATGGTGATATTATCCAAGGTTTGCAAGCCATTAGGTTCGCTTATCTGCATAGTAAAGGTATGAGGGACTCCTGCAAGAAGATATCCTGTGTATCTGTCTAGGTTGAATCCATTGTTTACAATTTCAGTAGGCTCATCGGTAGCCACGATTACACTAGCCCAAGAGTTATCGGCACCTGGACCACCACCGGTCCCGCCTTCCTGATAACTCAAGCCTGCCCAATCAGTTCCTTCAAGATAAATGTGAACCGGGCTGTTGAAAGATTGTCCCGAAACATCAATTCCAGCAAAACTCACCTGTTGCTCACCGGTCATTCCAGCGGAAAGTGGTTGGACTTGTGAAAGATATTCTTCTTCTTCAGCGATACCGTTTGAGTTAGCATCATCTGAGTCAGCTCTCCAGTAATGCATGGTTAATGTTTCACCTCTAGCCTGTGGCTCTTCTATAGTCACATACAGACTCAGTGGTTGAGACGGATCCCAGACCTTTCCGTTAGCATTTTGCAAACCAGATGGAGTCATTACCTGAAGCGGTCCTGCAGTTGGAGGGGTGTAGTCATTGACCATTACCACAATCGGTGGTTGGCCGGATGTGTCTTCGCCGCCTATAGAACCTGATAGTGGTCCAATTCTGAACAGTTCTGGAGATGCTGCTATTTCCGATAGTCCGGTTGGAGTACTAAATGTTCCAGAGAACACTCCATCGTCATAGGAATCCAGCAGCAAGAGGGATCCCGATAGATTTAGTCGGACTTGGAAATCAGAACCCATTGGCCTTGTATCAAGTGAGTTCTGGAATCTAACCGATCCTGTGACGTTAATTTCACTGCCCTCCAAAATTGGGAATGGATAGAAGGTTGAGAACTGATTCGAAATTAGACGGTCATACTGGTCGCGGATTTCAAATGAGTCGATTTGCAAATCATTCTCTACTGCATTACCGCTAGTACCGCTAGCGGAATTAGCAGGCCATATAGAGACTCCATCACCATCAATTGCTTGAGCAATCCAATTAATTCGATCTAAATCATTCCAGTTCCATGAGACATCAAATTTCCAAGTAACCTGAACATCCATCCAACCATCTCCGCCATCTACAACAGATACTGTGCTAGAAGATGTGTCAAGTGACATCAACTGAGAGCCGGATGTCTGAGAGAATGCAACAGAACCGGAATTCATACCCCATGAACCATCATCAGAGTTACTTACCTCAAAGGAAATTGTTTCTCCATCTGAAGCATGACCATCCAAAGATATGGTTTCCAATTCGGAGTTATCATACAAATGTCGGTGATTTGTTACAATTTCATACATTGAACCGTCTGGATAGAAAATTTGTGGAACCGCGAAATCTTTGTTTGTTATCATCAGTTCATGTAATATCTGTCCATTAATGGAAATCTGGCCTGCGGGTGCAGTGATATTTGTTGGTATGTTGATATTCACTGCGCTAGGGTTTTCTGCAGCGGCAGTAGTGTGGTAGTTTGCAAGAGAAGTTGTCAAATCTGAAACTGTCTCGTATAGCGAATAAGATACTGCTAATCTAGAAAGCGTAACTGTTTGAGTTGTAGAACTATCTAATGTAACCTCAACCTCTTTCCAATCTCTTGAGTTCGCATTTGTATCAGCCCATGAGCTGCTCATAGCTGATATCGAAGCTACTTGATTCGGAGAGAATGTGAAGTAAGTCAAGTATTGGTCTGATGAAGAGGTGTATTTTTGATATCCATTAACTCCAATGTTTATTGAACTGTCAAAGCCATCGGAATCAGAGGTGATGGCTAGGAGTCCAGAATGAGCGATTGCACCATCTGGAATTAGGATAGTCAAAGCCTCCTGAACGCCCGATGTCAGCGCTACTTCTAGAGATGTGGAACCCATTTGATTAGGGTTGGAACTTGCTTCTTCTGCTAACATTGTAGTTTGCCAACCAAGATGCCCGCGTCCTTGTGAGTATGGGAAGTCCCAATCATCATAATCATCCTCAGCAACGTCAATTGCAACATCTCTTGCAGGTTCAGCATAGATCGGCGTAATCAACATCTCATCGATATATCCATTTGGTGGCAAGGTTACTTCAATCGCATATCCATTAATCGGATTTGTGAAGGAAACATAACCTCCTTGTGTATTATTTGCAATATTATTTCCATTTGCATCAAGTACCTGTACGAGTACATTGTTAGATGCATTTCCTAGGAAATTAATTCTCTTTATCGGCCTAACCGAATCAATGTAATCTGATGTGATTGTACTTGTAATGGCTGTTGAGTTAAGCAAATCATCAATCACCTCAACCCCAGCCGGTATGTTCCAGCCGTTGAAATCGAATAGTTCAGCGGAGAGAATTCTAGGACCTCCAACTTCAACGTGCCTAATTATTGGAGTTGAAATTGTACTTGATGAAGACAATTCCAATCTTACATTGACTGTCGGGTGAGTCGCAGAATCTAGTCCTGCCAGATTAATTGGGAAGTCAAGAGACTCAAAACCAATAATTGGCTCTTGGGTGACCGCATCAATAATTGATCCAGTTACTGTCGAATTATCGTCGATTTTACCTTCAATTTCTACTATACCCATGTTGAATGAATCCAAGCCGTTCAGTTCAATTGGCTGACTTATCCAATCTCCAGGGCTGCTGAAATGCCCTTGCCTTACTCCGACATTATCGATGAACCATCCCTGCTGGAGTGAGGTTGAATAACCATATTTGTCCGCTGCGATGAACTTGAATCTGACATCGCTACCTGCCCATTCTGCCATAGACAATTCGAAGGAAGTAAAGTCGGTATCTCCGCAACTGACGTCAGTCCAAATTGGCATTCCGTCTAGATTGGTAAGGATATAACCAGTTCCAGACACGTATGAGGACATAGTGTCAGTATACCAGCCAGTGTTTACAATTTCCCAAGCTCCACCGTCTACTTCTACCATCAGGGCGCCGCCATTCATGTGACCCTGCCAATTGTTGTATTCCCAGCACATCCACATCTCGAAGGTGAAGAAGGATATTCCAGATTCTGGGACAGAAATTGTAGGTGATACCAGACTTGCTTCTTTTACACTACCAGTAAAGGAACCACCCGCGCCGATGGCGTAGAGGTAAGGGAAAGATGCTGCTTCGGATGGACCATAATCATCAGAAACAATCGGGGTCAAATCCCAGCCACAAAGGTATGAATTAGAACAAGTCTTAGTGTTAGTCCTTGTAAATCCATCAACATCATCAACTTCAGGTTCAGTAACAACTGAGTCTTCGAAGCCATGAAGGTCGTCGACGTAACCCGAATTCAGAGTGAGGAAACGCCATTCATTTCCTGCTGGTGTTGTCGGTGTATTTCCGTCAAGGAACACGCTGTATAGGGTTGCTCCAGAAGAGTCAATGGGCCTAAACCCGAAAACCGTCAGACCTTCTCTTCCATCCGGGTCTGGATTGTTGGGGGTACTGAACCCGTAACCAACGCTACTATCAGTCTGAACAACGAATCTAATTGTTATATTTGGCACTTGGTAGGCGGTGGGTACATCACTGAGAATTGTCACTAATCCTCCGCTATCATCTGAGTAACTAGTACCAGTAATGTCTGAATACCCATATCCTGGAATTGCTCCGGATCGAGAACGACATTGAGTTGACGTGCTAGTACTTGTTGAAGTGATATCTATCCAAGTACCACCGTTATTATTTGATAATTCGAAACATGCATTATCCCAGCCAGAGCCTTCTAGGTCCCAATGAATATCAAACTCTATATCGGTGGCTCCAGTTAAATCTAGGCCCGAATATGTAAGGTAACTTAGTTGATTGTTAGCATAATAACAGTATGTGTTGTAATTTAGGTAAGCATATCCATTGACGTCACAACCGTGGTGCCAAGCGCCACTATTATCGCCATCATTGTGATAATTTATGTTGTCGAGGAACCAACCAGCAGAGCCTGTAGAGGTTGCTGCAGTTACTATTCTAAATCTGAATTGAATCTCTGTGAATGTAGTAATGTCAGAAATATTAGATAGATTTGTGGATGATGAAACCCATCCACTAACTGCATCTCCACCAAAAACTGGAATTGTACTGGAAGAAGGTGTTCCCGAGACATCAAGGTCTCCCATCGGAATATAGTGTGAGTAACCAGACTCTAAATCCATCCAGGTCCAACTACCCCAACCGGATGAACCATTCCTCAATCTATGTTCGACCCATGCACCATCTCCTGATTCTAAATCATGCCAGTGGTCAAAAGAGAATGAGAAATTCACAATAGTGTCCGGATTAGCTGGAATATCAGAGGCTGGAAGAAGAAACCATGCATCTGTGCCTGGATCTATTGTTTGGCCTGGTAAAGTGCCTACTACAACTTCTCCTTCAGACGGAGATGATGGGACTACACCATGAGCCAATTGTTGTTCGTCGCCAACGATGGTTCCGCCTAAATCAAGTAAAGTTGCAAACCAAACTTCCTGGCCGTCACAGAAATAGAACTCTCCCTCGATTTCAGATGAATTCAGCGAACCTACCTTATCGAAATACATCGAATAATCGTTACCCCATTGGATGTATGTCCCTCCATATGGGCATGTTGAGTTTCCAGACTGTAATGTAGTGCTCTCCACGACCACAGTTCCATTTTGAACAGTACCGTTCACATCACCAGCAGGAGGTAAACCAGTTCCATTTTCAATTGTCATATTTGTTTGACATAGATTTTCTACAGATGTAATTTCATCGGCATCAAGAGAACTATCGAAGTCAAGATCGAAACCTGAAGTTAGGTTGTAAAGAAGTAAATCCCCACATTCAGTAGAAGGTGAAACAGGATTCTCTAACACCCATAGATGGGATCCTGGACCTGAATGATAATCATCCGCCATTGCAATTGTGAAATTGCCATTATCGTCAAAAGTCCAGAGTGAAGATGTAGTGCCATCGTCAAACATTGTTAGGTTGCCGTCCAAGATAGAATCCGTAGCGCCGTCGTATGTGCCGTTGTCGAAATCGTCACCGCCTATTGAAATCGAATCTAGGTTAGAAGAAGCCATTGGGTTGCTATTGACAGATATCCAACCATCGACTATAGTTTCATTCCTCGGAACGCTAAATGCGTTCGTTGTAACTCCATCATCGTCGGGGTTAATCGGTGTTGTAATTGTCCAATTTGTAACTCCTGCGCTGGCAAATGGAGCGAATATCATCAGCATTACAAGGGCGGTTGCAAGTCTTCGGCGGCTGGCGGGCATACACTTTACAGGCATAGTGAGATTATAGAATACTCGGTCCCTGTTCTACGAACAGAGGGATTTAACAAAAAGAAAATAGAGGATTTTAGGAGCAAAAATTTGCACAAAAAACGCGCATATTTTGGAGCCACTGGGGGGAATTGAACCCCCGACCTTCGCCTTACCAAGGCGACGCTATACCCCTAAGCCACAGTGGCAGTGAACGCGCCACCGACAGAACCGATTTAACGACTGCGGGTTGGGGCAGGCGATTTATGACCCATCAAGGTTGCAAAGAAATACTGCGTCAGACTAAAGTCAAGGTCGTATCTCGAAGGATACAAGCCGAGGTCGCATAGCCTGGTATTGCGCATGACTGGAAATCATGTGGGTTCTACCCTCGGGAGTTCAAATCTCCCTCTCGGCGCCACTCAAACTCAACCCCTCTGTAAAGGGTTTAGATTGCCATTTAGCAATCCCAGATTCAAGTGTATTTCTTATGGTTGATTCTTCGCGGTGTGATACGTGGAGGAAGTTGAGGTCGATACAATCGATGAGGATTTGGCTGATGCTAGCCAAGTTCGACTGAGTGATGTAGAACTTCCTTTCAAGTTAGAAGAACGTAATTCTAGATTAGCCCCTTTGGATTCACTAATTCAAGAATACACCTTTCATGGTAAGATGATATCCCAACAATGGGGAGTTACTGAAGCCATGATTATTGGCATCGGTTCTCTATCGATAATCCTCGGCGCTTGGGATCTAGGAATTGGCGAAATAGCATCTGGAGGTGATTATAACAGATGGGGCCTTTACGGGGATGAAGCAGGATTTCTACACGTCAATGATTTCTCACTTATGTTGGCCTTACTTTCAATAATTGCCTGGATTGGTTTCTTTGCTTTGCTTTGGACAAGATTCCCACTTATGAGAGAAAATCTTGTCTGGTTGATGATAGCAACATTAGCAGTCCAACTTGGATTTGTGGTCAGCCATTCATCAGCCAGTGACTTTCCATTCGGCACAAGTACCGGAGATTGGGCAGGTTTTGCTATAGGAAATCTAGTTCTGGTTTTCCTTGCGGTAATTGTTGTACACAGAGCAGTAATCGAAACTAGAGATATACATGTCGAAGAGCGGCATACGCATCCTGATCCGAGGGTAGTTCAGAAGGCATGGAGAGATCATAGTCTGAAAGCATGGAGCTTGAATTTGGCAACCTGGATGATTTTTCTGAATATTTCATCTTGGGCTGGAGCACATGCGGTTTCTCCTCGTCCACCAATTGAAAATGATATGACTCTGTATGTAGTCGTTTATGCGTTGTTTGGAATTATTTCTATGGCTTTGCTGGTCCATGTATTGTGGTATCCACAATTTATGCTAGGCGCAGCAGGAGACCGTATTCAATCCGTTCGAGCGAGGGAAGTTGCGGGCGAATTTGTTCCCAAGAAGGCAAGCCGGAGCCAAGGATCTTGTCCGATTTGTAGTGCCGATTCCGTTGCTGTCAGAAATCAGGATGGTAGTATTCAGGTGCCGTGCTCGAATTGTGAAGGAAATGGCGCACCGGGTACGGCTTGCGCGGACTGCAATACAATAATACCAGCAAGAATATCTTGTAGGGAGTGTGGTTCAAGCACCACTGTAATGAGTCACTTTTCACGATCTGAAGCCTGGTAATTTCACAATTTGGAGTGATCTAGGATGGCATGGTATCACGGATTTATCATCGAACTTATTCTAGAATTCATTCCAAAGAAAAATAGGGAGTTTTTGATTAAAATTTTGAAATATTTAGGTTGGACTCTACTTCTTTTTGGAATTATTGCGATTTTTATCGGATACACTACTTCTCAATCGGATTCTGATGCGACCGGGCTTGTGGGTGTGATACTTTTATTCGGCGGTATGTTTTGTGGTATTATAGGATTACAATTTATCACAGGATGGTTTTCTGTGTGGCAATCAAGAAGCCTGTATGATTATGATAATGAACACTCTTGGTCAGAAATCATAGGTAGTGTGGTGAATGAGGATTCTAATCAATATCAAGATAGTGAATATAGATTAGAGCAAACAATCGAAAATCCATCTGAAGTTAACAACCCAACAAACGATAACAGCGCATTGCCATGGTTGATTGGCTCAGTTTCTACATTAGCATTTATCCTAGTGGCTTCAGTCATTTTCCTTTGGCTTAGATCGGTGGCCGATGAGATATTGATTGGAGGCCCTCCACCAACCTTGACCGGATGGGAGCAATCGTACCAAGAATTGACTGGATTCGACGAAGTATCGGGATTGGATGGAAGTGGTGTTGTAGTTTGTGTAGTTGATTCTGGTATCGAAATGAGTCATCCCGATTTACAGCACCTTGCATTAGCCGGTTGGTTAGATGTAATTAATGGGCAAAATGAGCCATATGATGACGAGGGTCATGGAACCGCAATGGCAGGAATCATTGTTGCGAAAAATGGACTCAGTGGAAATGCATCTCATTGAGCCTAGGCGGAGAAGGAGGGATTGGTTTTGGTGGAATTACCACAGACCAACTGGAAAGCGCGGTTCAAGATGCTCTTGATCAAGGAATATTCGTGGTTGCGGCAGCAGGAAATGATGGACAGGACGATGATGGAGACGTGTCTTCACCTGGCTCAGTAGAGGATGTAATCTGTGTTGGTGGAGCGACTAGGCTAGGCAACGTTTGGAGAGGAAGTTCACAGGGAGATAATGATGGTAGGCTTTGGCCTCCAATGTTACCCCGTTCAGATCCAGATATGAAACCCGAAATTTTGGCACCCGGGGCGGAAGTACCCATTCTATTCGCAGGAGGCTCCGGAGATGGCTCATGGTGGGGTTGGGCGAGTGGAACCTCAGCCGCTACCGCCTGGGTCTCGGGAGGTTTGGCAATAATTCTCGAAGCCCACCCTGAGTTGCAAAGAGAGGGGGCTTCAGGCGGCCCAAATGCAATTGAATTTATCAAAACACAATTGAGCGAAAATTCCCAAATGGACGATGGACAATCTGAACATGATGACAAGTTTGGTTATGGAATATTTAGAATTGATTTGATGTTAGAGGCATTGAGCAATTCAAGTTCAGAAGAGGAGGTAGAATACTCATCTAGTTTTTTACAACACATCGACATTAACGATTCAAATCAGGCAGAGCGAAGGAAGACTCCTAGTGTTCCTCCTGCGAGTTCAACGAAGGCGGCAGAGTGGTTGGAGTTGACCGACTGAACAAATTCAATCCATTCATTGAATGAAGCTACGACCTGTTGCGCAGGAGTCATTTCCACGCCTTTTACTGGCTCACCAACATCTCCAGTTGGCACTTGTGGTTCCAAGGCCATTACTACTCCGCCTGGTGCTAGTAGATTGAATGCCAGAGTTGCAGCTCGAACTCTCTCTATCTCTGGTAAATCGATGATTACAAGATCTATTGGTTGAGGGAGAGGAGCACTTCTAGCAACATCGGGAAGTGTGGCATTCGCTGCATTCCAAGATTCGGTCTCAGCAGCAATTTCACTCCAAGGGTCTGAAATCACCTGTGCCCAGTTAGAAGCATCATATCGGCGAAGTAATCTATCGATAATTACTCCAAATTTTCCACCTTCCTCAATGACACGAAGTGTCTCAGGACGGTTACTGCCCTCAGAATCTTCGATAGCAGGATCTCCGCACCATAAATCCATCATCCAAGCGGTAAGATGGCCGATACCTCCGCCGATAATTACTACATTCTTGGCAGGTATTCGGCCAACTATGTCGCGAATCCTTTTTCGAATAGAGCGGGGTAATGGCCTCAAATCCATGTGAATCATTTGTTCGCCGATAGCAGCAGCGATTTCAGGTTCAGAACTACTTCTTGATTCATCATCACCAAGAAGTTGCTCAAACATCTCCCTTTGTGACATAGTTGGAAGTCCAAATCCATCCCCTATCTCACTCATAATAGCGCCTCCAGTAGCCCTCTCTTGAACCATCCCACGCGCGGATGGCTTCAAGAACGGTAGGTCAGCCGCGCAGATGTGAACGAAGGGCTAGATGACGAGGAGACGGTTGACGTCTCTGAATGTTCTAATTGTGAAGATTTCACAGAGCATCGAATACTTCGCAGAGTCAACAAGGGAGAAGGAGAGGACCTACTGATCCAATGTGTTGATTGCAATGAGGTGAAAACCCTTCACTTGAGACCTGGTAAAGCAATCAAGATTACTTCAATACTTTCCGATGGAGCCGAAAGTCAAACACAGTCTATTGAATCAGATGATGATGAAGAAGATATCAAAATAATTAATGAACAATTTTTTTAAAATTTTT
>LUMP01000099.1_pt1 | contig 19437 bp, 19 predicted proteins | sample 729641 | NCBI WGS metagenome assembly LUMP01 (sample SAMN03860260, study PRJNA289734) | marine metagenome | biome: seawater column; feature: ocean; material: water; isolation source: Red Sea water column Station 12 - depth 47m | place: Saudi Arabia: Red Sea | collected 2011-10-15 | depth 47 m | reverse complement strand
ATGCAAAGCTGTGCTCTTTGTTAATTGCTTTTATAACAATAACGATATCTAAACCTCTAACTTTATCAGCTCTATCAAAACTAACTTCTGGAAATATGATATGTTCCTTTATGCCAAAAGTATAATTTCCAAATTTATCAAAACCTTTTGGCGACAATCCTCTAAAATCTTTAATTCTAGGAAGAGCAATATTTACTAATCTATCTAAAAATTCATACATTTTGTTTTTTCTTAAAGTTACTTTTAAACCTGCATTAGATCCTTTTCTTGTCTTAAAATTAGCTACAGATTTTTTGAATTTTGTAGTTACAGGTTTTTGGCCTGTTATCTTAGCCATATCCTCTTCACACGATTTAAGAATTTTAGAGTCTGAACCATCTAAACCAAGACCCATATTTAAAACAATTTTTTCAATTCTTGGCGCCATGTAAATATTTTTGAAGCCAAATTGGTCTTTTAAAGCTGGTTGTATTTCTTTATTAAAAATTTCTTTTAATCTTGGAGTCATTATTTCTTAGCCTCTTTTTTCTTTTCTGCTTTTTCATCTATTAATTTTAAATTTGATAAATGAATAAAACTTTCTTTTGAAAAAATACCACCTTTTTTCTCTTTTGTTGTTTTAACGTGTTTTTTAACCATATTAATTTCTTTTACTTTGGCTCTATTATTTGCTCTGTCGATTTCGATAACTTCACCCTCTTTTTTTTTGTCTTTTCCAGTTAGCACTCTTACTTTTAGACCTTTTTTAATCATCTTATAAAACCTCCGGCGCTAGTGAAATTATTTTCATTTGTCCTCTACTTCTTAATTCTCTAGTAACAGGGCCAAATATTCTAGTACCAACTGGTTCACCTTTATCGTCAACTAATACTGCAGCATTGTTATCAAATTTAACTTTTGATCCATCGTTTCTATGTATTCCTTTTTTAACTCTTACTACTACAGCTTTATGAACAGTTCCTTTTTTTACTTTACCCTTAGGGATAGCCTCTTTCACAGCAATTACAATTGTATCTCCAATACTGGCATATCTTCTCTTAGATCCACCCAATACTTTGATACATTCTATTTTTTTTGCACCAGTGTTGTCAGCAACTTGTAATTCTGTCTGTACACCAATCATTATTTATTATTCTCCATAACTTGAAATTTTTTATTTTTTGAAAATGGTTTGCTTTCAATAATCGAAACTTTATCACCTGTTTTAAATGTATTATTTTCATCATGAGCATTGTAATTTTTTCTGACTCTAATGACTTTTTTCAATACAGGGTGTGAATATTTTCTCTCTACCATAACTGTAATTGTTTTATTAGGTTTGTCGCTTATCACCACTCCTGTTAATATTTTTTTAGGCATTTGATTTTCCTTTTAAAATTGTTTTCAACCTTGCAATTGTTTTTCTTGTTTCTCCAATTTTTGCAGGATTAGTTATTTGAGAATTCATTTTTTGAAATCGAAAATTAAATAAGTCTTTTTTAAGCTTATCAATATTTTTGATAACTTCATCTTTGCTTAATTTTTTAATCTCTTGTTTTTTCATTTATGCAAATCTCTTTATTGTCTTTGTTTTTATTGGTAACTTTGCTGAAGCTTTATAAAGTGCCTCTTTGGCAATTTGTTCAGAAACACCATCAACTTCAAATAAAATTCTTCCAGGTTTTACTCTACAAGCAAAATATTCTGGTGATCCTTTTCCTTTACCCATTCTAACTTCTATTGGTTTTTTAGAAACTGGAATATTTGGAAAAACTCTTGTCCATACTCTTCCTTGTCTTTTCATGTGTCTAGTTAAAGCAACCCTAGCAGCTTCAATTTGTTTTCCAGTAACTCTTTCAGGCTGTAATGCTTTCAAGGCATATGCACCGTAATTAATAGTACTTGCTCTAGTAGCATTACCATGAATTCTTCCTTTATGAGCTTTTCTCCATTTAGTTCTTACTGGCTGAAGCATTATTGTTTACCTTCCTTTGGAGTTACTTTGTTTGTTTCCTGGCTAAATTCTCTTGCAAAAACTTCACCTTTATAGATCCAAACCTTAATTCCAATAATTCCATATGTTGTAAGAGCTTCCGCTTCTGCATAATCTATATCTGCTCTTAAAGTGTGTGATGGTATACTACCATCTCTTAACCATTCAGTTCTAGCGATCTCATTACCACCTAATCTTCCACTTACTGAAACTTTAATCCCTTTTGCACCTAGTCTGATACATGATTGCATAGCTCTTTTCATGGCTCTTCTGTATGAAATTCTTTTTACTAACTGTTGTGCAATGTTTTCAGCAACTAAATATGCATTTGTTTCAGGTTTTTTAACCTCTTTGATATTTAAGTTGACTTCATTTGTCGTAAATTTTGATAAGTTATTTTTAATTTTATCAATATCACTACCTTTTTTACCAATTACAAATCCAGGTCTAGATGTGTAAATTGTAACGTAACATTTGTTTGATGTTCTCTCTATCATCACTTTAGATACACCTGAATTAATTACATTTTTCTTGATGTATTCTCTTATTTTAAAATCTTCAATTAGATAGTTGCCAAAATCTTTTTTCTTAGCATACCAAACAGAGTCCCAACCTCTGTTTACACCTAATCTAAAACCTACAGGATTAACCTTTTGTCCCATGTTTCTCCATTTGTTTTGCCTCTGATAAAATTATAGTTACTGTTGACCAAGGTTTTAAAATTGGTGCCGCTCTACCTTTTGCTCTTGGTCTAAATCTTTTCATAACAATTTTTTTTCCACAATACGCTTCTTTGACAATTAAATTGTCAATATCATATTGAAAGTTATTTTCAGCGTTTGCAACAGCTGAGCTAATTGTCTTTCTAATATCTCTTGTAACTCTTTTTTCTGAAAACTGCAGGTCTCTAATAGCTACATCAACCTTTTTACCAACAATACTTTTTAAAATTGGATTAATCTTTCTTACGCTAGATCTAATTCCATTGTTTATAGACTTTACAGTCTTATCGTTGTTTTTATCAATTTTCTTTTTCTTACCCATAATTATTTTTTCTCTGCTGGTTTAGCTTTCTTATCAGCTGGTGTGTGTCCAAAGAAAGTTCTTGTTGGCGCAAACTCTCCTAATTTATGACCAACCATATCCTCTGATACTGTTATTGGAATAAATTTTTTACCATTATATATTTGAAAAGCTACCCCTACAAAATCTGGAAGAATAGTAGATTTTCTAGACCAAGTTTTAATTGGAATTTTCTTCGGATCATCTTTGTACTTGTCTACTTTTTTCATCAAGCTTTCTTCAACAAATGGTCCTTTCCATACAGCTCTAGCCATTACTTAGTATCCTTCCTTTTATTTCTTCTCTTAACTATAAATTTATCTGTTCTCTTATTATCTCTAGTTTTTAAACCTTTTGCTGATTGTCCTGTTGGAGACACTGGATGCCTTCCTCCTGCTGACTTACCTTCACCACCTCCATGTGGGTGATCAACTGGATTTTTAACAACACCTCTAGTATGAGGTCTTCTTCCTAACCATCTTGATCTACCAGCTTTTCCAATTTTAATATTTTTTTGATCAGGATTACTTAAAATTCCAATAGTAGCTAAAGCTCTAGAGTCTATTTTACGTACTTCACCTGACGCTAATTTAATTAAACTATAATTTCCATCTAATCCACTAATTGTAACTGAAGAACCAGCGGCTCTAGCTATTTTACCGCCACCACCTGGTTGAATTTCAACGTTATGAATATTGATACCAACAGGTATATCTTGTAACGGCATGCAATTTCCAATTTTAATTTCTTTTTTCGATCCACTCTCAATCTTATCTCCGACTTTAATTTTTTGAGGAGCTAAAAAATACGAATGTGTTCCATCTTCAAATTTAACCAACATTATGTAGCAAGATCTATTCGGATCATATTCTATTCTTTCAACAGTAGCCTCCATGTCAAATTTTTTTCTATAAAAATCAACATGTCTATACATTTTCTTATGACCACCTGCTCTGTTAATTGAAGTGATGTGTCCATTATTATTTCTGCCCTTCATAGCATTTTTTGGAGAAACAAGAGTTTTAAAAGGTTTGCCTTTCCATAGACCTGTTCTATCTACTAAAATAGTACCTCTGGTAGATTTTGTGTATGGTTTAAAAGTTTTTAATGCCATTTCTTAAATTCCTGTTGTTAGATCAATGCTTTGACCTTTTTTTAGAGTTATAATTGCTTTTTTGTATCCTGAAACTTTCACTTTTTTACCTCTAGTGAGTTTAGTTCTATTTTGTTTATTGATGATGTTAATTTTAGTGACATTAACTTTAAAAATTTTTTCAATATTTTTTTTTAGGTTTTTTTTATTAGCACCATCAGGAACCTTAAAAGTAATTTTATTCAATTCTGATAGATTTGTTGATTTCTCAGTAACAACTGGAAAAAGAATTTTGTCGTATAAATGAATTTTATCCATATTAAGAATACCTTTTCTCCAATTCTTTTACTGAACTTTCAGTAAAAACTACTTTCTTAAATTTTATAATATCGTAAGCACTAAAATGATTTACGTCAGTAACTTTTACGTTTGGAATATTTCTTACAGATTTTTCTATCTTATCTTTAGAATTTTTATCAAGTATAATTAATGAATTAGAAATCTCTAGTTTATTAATTATTGAATTCATTTCTTTTGTTTTTTTAATTTCAGAATTAAAATCATTTAAAATTAATAAGTTCTTATTATTATTTTTTTCAGTAATTAAAGAAGCAACACTTTGTTTCTTTTCATTTTTATTTAACTTTCTTTTTTTGTAAGCTAATTCACCTTTTGGACCATGAGCTATACCACCACCAACAAAAATAGGAGCTTTTCTACTAGCGTGTCTTGCTCCACCAGTTCCTTTTTGTGCATAAATTTTTGATGTTGGACCTTTTACTTCATTTTGTTGTTTAGTTTTAGCGTGTCTACCTTTGTAGTTGGCATTTGTTTTATATAAAACACTAGCAACTAACTTTTGATTAATTTTTGCAGAAAATATTTTATCTAACACTTCAATAGTATCTTTTTTTCCGTCTATGCTAATTTTATCTAATTTCATTATTTTTTCTTTTTATCTGGTGTTTTTTTTGCTTCCTCAGCAGCAGCTTGCTTTTCACTGATTGTCATTTTGTTTATATTTTTTACAGATTTTTTAACCATCACTTCAGCATTTTTTGATCCTGGAATGGATCCCTTTAAATAAAGTAACTCATTTTCTAAATCTGTTTTTATTATTTCGATATTTTGCATTGTTCTTAACTTATCACCCATATGACCAGCCATTTTTTTTCCTTTAAAAACTTTACCTGGATCTTGACTATGTCCTGTTGAACCATGAGCTCTATGAGAAATAGAAACACCGTGGCTAGCTCTTAAGCCTCCAAAATTATGTCTCTTCATTGCACCAGCAAAACCTTTACCAATCGTTTTTGATCTTGTGTCTACAAATTTTATATCTTTGAAAATTTCTAAACCAAATTCATTTCCTTCTTTGTAAACAGAAGTATCGTTTACTCTAAATTCTTTTAATTTTTTCTTAGCTTCAGTGTTTTTCTTTGCAAAAACACCTTTCATTGCTTTTGTTAATTTTGAATTTTTAATTTTTCCATATCCAAGTTGAACAGCTTTGTAACCTCTTTTTTCTTCTTCAATTACTTGAATAACTCTAGCTTTTTCAACTTTAAGAACTGTAACAGGCACCAACTGACCAGATTTATAAAATTCTCTAGTCATGCCAATTTTCTTACCTAATAAAGCTATCTCGCTCATAATTAAATTTTTATCTCCACATCTACACCTGAAGCTAAGTCTAATTTCATTAAAGCTTCTACTGTTTGTGGTGTTGGTTCTATAATATCTATTAATCTTTTGTGAGTTCTAGACTCAAATTGCTCTCTACTTTTTTTATCAATGTGTGGAGATCTTAAAACTGTATATCTTTCAATTCTAGTAGGAAGTGGTATTGGACCTTTTATAGTAGCTCCAGTTCTTTTAACTGTATTAACTATTTCTTCGGTAGAAGCATCCAAAACTTTATTGTCGTATGCTCTTAATTTAATTCTAATATTTTGTTTTTCCATTAACCTGCTACCTTTTTAGTTACTTCGTCTTGAACATTTTGTGGAACTTTAGAATAATGATCAAAGAACATTGAATATTGCGCTCTTCCTTGAGACATTGATCTTAGATTGTTTATGTAACCAAACATATTTGCTAAAGGAACCATTGCCGTGATTACAGTTGCATTACCTCTTTGCTCTTGAGTGCTAATTTGGCCTCTTCTACTGTTTAGATCACCAATTACATCACCCATATAATCTTCTGGAGTAACAACTTCCACTCTCATAATAGGCTCTAAAAGCTTTAATCCACCTTGTGTACAAGCTTCTTTAAAACATGCTCTGCTGGCAAGTTCAAATGCTAGAACACTTGAGTCTACATCATGATGTAAACCGTCAACAATCGTTACTTTGTAATCAATCATAGGAAACCCTGCTAATATCCCACTATCAGAAACTGTCTCAATACCTTTTTCAACACCAGGTATAAATTCTTTTGGAATAGCTCCACCTTTAATGGCACTTTCAACCTCTCTACCCTTACCTGGTTCTTGAGGTTCAACAAATAATTTTACTTTAGCGAATTGACCAGCGCCACCACTTTGTTTTTTATGTATATATTCAAATTCAGCTGATTTTTCTATTGTCTCCCTGTAAGCAACTTGTGGAGCCCCAACATTTGCCTCAACTTTAAATTCTCTTTTCATACGATCAACAATAATATCTAAGTGAAGTTCACCCATACCTTTGATGATTGTTTGACCAGATTCCTCGTCAGATGATACTCTAAATGATGGATCTTCTTTAGCTAATCTTGCTAAAGCTTCACCCATTTTTTCTTGGTCACCTTTTGTTTTAGGCTCAACAGCAATTTCAATTACTGGTTCAGGGAATTCCATTGGCTCTAATAAAACAGGATTTTCTTTGTCACACAAAGTATGACCTGTCATAGTATTTTTTAAACCTGCCAAAGAAACAATATCACCTGCATTTGCTTCTTTAATATCTTCTCTAGAGTTTGCATGCATTAAAAGCATACGACCAACTCTTTCTTCTTTATCTGATGAAGAATTGTACACAGCTGTACCAGATTTAATTGTACCAGAATAAATTCTAACAAATGTTAATGAACCAACAAAAGGATCATTTGCAACTTTAAATGCTAAACCTGAAAAAGATGATCCATCCTCAAACTTCATTTCAATTTCATCATCTGAACCAACTTTAGTTCCCTTAATAGACCCAATATCTACTGGACTTGGAAGGTAATTAATAACAGCATCTAATAAAGGTTGAACACCTTTATTTTTAAAAGCTGAACCAGTTAAAACAGGAACAAAGCTAAAATTTAAAGTTCCTTTTCTAATGCACTTAACTAAATCTTCCTCTTTAATTTCATCACCATTTAAATACGCTTCCATTAACTTTTCGTCTTGCTCAACTGCAGACTCAATTAATTCAGTTCTGTATTTTTCTGAAATTTCTTTTAAATCATCAGGTATATCTTTATATTCCCACTCAGCACCTAATGCTTCATTTTTCCATACTTGAGCTTTCATTTTAACTAGGTCAACAACACCAGTTAAAGAAGCTTCAATTCCGATAGGTACTTGTAAAACTAATGGTTTAGCACCCAATCTATCTCTGATCATATCAACACATCTAAAGAAATCTGCACCAGTTCTATCAAGTTTATTTACAAAACAAATTCTCGGAACTTTATATTTGTCTGCCTGTCTCCATACTGTCTCAGATTGAGGCTCTACACCAGCAACTCCATCAAATACAGCCACAGCACCATCTAATACTTTTAAAGATCTTTCTACTTCAATTGTAAAATCTACGTGGCCCGGAGTATCAATTATATTAACTCTGTGGTCATTCCAGAAACAAGTTGTTGCTGCAGAAGTAATTGTGATACCTCTCTCTTGTTCTTGCTCCATCCAATCCATTGTTGCAGCACCATCATGTACTTCACCAATTTTATGACTTTTTCCTGTATAATATAAAATTCTTTCTGTAGTAGTTGTTTTACCAGCGTCTATGTGGGCCATGATCCCAATGTTTCTATATTTATCTAATGTATGAGTTCTAGCCATAATTTTTTACCATCTAAAATGAGCAAATGCCTTATTAGACTCTGCCATTTTATGAACATCCTCTCGTTTTTTAACTGCAGCACCTTTTTTTTCATAAGCATCATACAGTTCGTTAAAAATTTTATCTGCCATGTGTTTATCTTTTCTTTTTCTAGCAGAATCAACTAACCATCTTATTGCAAGTGCTTGAGCTCTTTTACTTTTTACCTCAACTGGCACTTGGTATGTTGCACCACCTACTCTTCGTGATCTAACTTCTACAGTTGGTTTGATATTGTTAATCGCTTCATTGAAAATATTTATAGGCTCGTCTTTAGTTTTTGTTTTAATTTTCTCTATTGCTTCATAAACTATTTTTGCAGCAATACCTCTTTTGCCATCATACATAATGTTGTTTATTAATTTTGGAATTATAGTTGAATTAAATTTTGGATCAGGAACTACATTTTTTTTGGGTTGAGTTTTTTTTCTAGACATTATTTACCTTTTTTTGTTCCGTATAAAGATCTTCTCTGTTTTCTATTTGCAACACCTTGTGTATCTAAATTTCCTCTTAAGATATGATATCTAACACCAGGTAAATCTTTAACCCTTCCACCTCTAATTAGTACTACTGAGTGTTCTTGTAAGTTATGACCTTCGCCTGGAATATAAGCAGTTACTTCAAAACCGTTTGACAATCTAACTCTAGCAACTTTTCTTAATGCAGAGTTTGGTTTTTTTGGTGTGGTTGTATAAACTTTAACACAAACACCTCTTTTTAAAGGTTGCTTCTGTAAAGCAGGAACTTTGTTCCTAGAAACTTGTTTAACTCTTTTTTTTCTTAACAACTGATTAATAGTTGGCATAATTTTTTTTTAAAATTAATTAATTTATTTTTGAGATGAAAATAACTGACAGGTTATTTTGTGGCAGCGTTTAGTACCTCAAGAGCACTACATTCCAACCAAAAACATCGCCAAAATACTTATTAATCAGCTATTGTCAAACTAAAACTGCAATTTTTAGGTGATTTTTTTATTGATTTACTTGTGTTTCTTCAGGCTCAGAAGCTTCAAGTTTATCTTGTTCTGCTAAGAAGCTATTATCATCTTCTAAGGCCTTGTTGTTCCATCTGTTCTTGATATTACCCGTTCCAGCAGGAACTAATCTTCCAACTATTACGTTCTCTTTTAAACCGTTTAATGGATCAACTTTCCCTTTAATTGCAGCATCTGTTAATACTCTTGTTGTCTCTTGGAAAGATGCAGCAGAAATGAATGATTCTGTTTGAAGTGAAGCTTTAGTAATACCCATTAAAACTCTTTCTCCAACTGCAGGAGTTTTGCCTTCAGCAACTAATTTTTCATTAGTATTATCAAACTTGATTCTATCAACCACTTCACCTGGTAAATAACTTGAATCTCCAGATACCTTAACTTCAACTTTCTTAAGCATTTGTCTTAGAATTGTTTCAATATGTTTATCGTTAATAATTACACCTTGTAATCGATATACTTCTTGAACTTGATTAACAAAATATTCTGTTAATTCTTTAATGCCTAAAATTCTTAAAATATCATGCGGTAATGGCTGTCCATCTAAAAGATATTCACCTTTTTGAATTTTTTCACCAGGATTAAAGTTAATGTGTTTTCCTTTTGGAATTAAATAATTTGATGGTTCTGATCCGTCTTCAGGAACAATCGAAATTCTTTGTTTACCTCTAACTTCTTTTCCAAAAACAACACTTCCATCGTTTTCGGCAATAATAGCACTGTCCTTAGCTTTTCTAGCTTCAAAAAGTTCAGCTACTCTTGGAAGACCTCCGGTAATATCTTTAGTTTTTGTTGTTTCTTTAGGCAATCTTGCAATAACATCACCAGCATAAACTTTTTGACCATCTTTAATTGATAAAATTGAATCTGGTACTAAGTAATATCTAGCTTCATTGTCATCTGCTTTTTTAATTACATTTCCTTTTTCATCTCTTAAAGTAATTCTTGGTTTTAAATCTGTACTCTTAGATTGACCTCTCCAATCAATTACAGATTTTGATGATATACCAGTTGCATCATCAGTAGTTTCTTGAATTGAAACACCATCTATCAAATCAACATAACTTGCAATACCACTCTTTTCAGCAATAACTGGAGTTGTATATGGATCCCACTCACAAATTTTTGTATTTGCTTTAACTTTATCTCCATTATTAAAAAATAATCTTGATCCATAAGCAACTTTATAAACTGCTATTTGAACTCCTTTATCATCCTCAATAGAAAGTTGAGTATTTCTTCCCATAACAATTAAATTCTTTTTAGAATCTTCTAAAATATTTGAGTTAATAATTTTTAATGTTCCATCGCTTTTGCTGATAATTTGGTTATCTTGTTTAACTGAAGCTGTTCCCCCAACGTGGAATGTTCTCATCGTTAACTGCGTACCTGGTTCTCCAATTGATTGAGCTGAAATCATACCAATTGCTTCACCCACATGCACCATTTTACCTCTAGATAAGTCTCTTCCGTAACAAGTAGCACAAACACCTTCTTTAGAACTACAAGTCATTACTGAATAAACTTTTATAGATTTAACACCTGCTGCATCAATTTTATCACAGCCTGCCTCGTCAATCATTTCAGACTTTTTGATTATTACCTCACCACTTAAAGGATTTTTCACTTCAGCAGCTGTAACTCTACCTAGTGCTCTTTCTGCCAAACTAACAACTACATTACCACCTTCTAAGATCTCTGATAGTTCAATAAAGCCTGGTTCTTCACATTTAATTTTTGTTACTGTTAAATCTTGAGCAACATCACACAATCTTCTTGTTAAATATCCAGAGCTTGCTGTTTTAAGCGCAGTATCTGCTAATCCTTTTCTTGCTCCGTGTGTAGAATTAAAATACTCTAAAGCTGTTAAACCTTCTTTAAAGTTAGAGATAATTGGACTTTCAATAATTTCACCTGAAGGTTTTGCAATTAATCCTCTCATACCAGCTAATTGTTTCATTTGCGCTGCTGAACCTCTGGCACCGCTATCAGCCATCATAAATACTGAATTTATTTTTAAGCCCTCTTCTGTTTTTTCAGTTGCAGAAATTCTTTTCATCATTTCACCCGCAACTTTATCTGTACATTTAGACCATGCATCAACAACCTTGTTGTACTTCTCACCTCTTGTAATCAAACCTTCAGCATATTGAGTTTCATAATCAGCAATTAATTTTTTAGTATCATCAATTAATTGAGTTTTATTTTCAGGAATAATTAAATCATCTTTTCCAAATGAAATTCCTGCTTTAAATGCATGCTTAAATCCTAAATCTTTAAGTTTATCACAGAAAATAACTGTCGTTTTCTGACCACAGAATCTGAAAACCACATCAATTATTTCAGAAACAACTTTTTTTGGTAGCAATCTATCAACTAATGAAAATTTAATATTACTATTTTTAGGTAATAGGTTAGCTAATAAAAATCTTCCTGCAGTTGATGTATATTTTTCAATCTTCTTATTTCCTTGTTCATCAACAGTTTCATATCTTGAAATAATAGTGCTATGAACGTTAATTTCACCTGAAGATAATGCAAACTCTATTTGATCAGAATTAGTAAAGTATCCAGATGGTTTATCCGATACTGGTTCCTGTGAAAGATAATATATTCCTAAAATCATATCCTGACTTGGAACGATTATAGGTTTACCATTTGAAGGAGATAGAATGTTGTTTGTTGATAGCATTAATATTCTTGCTTCCAACTGAGCTTCTAAACTTAAAGGTACATGAACAGCCATTTGGTCACCATCAAAATCAGCATTAAAAGCTGCACAAGTTAAAGGGTGTAGCTCAATTGCATCACCTTCAATTAATTTTGGTTCAAAAGCTTGAACACCAAGTCTATGAAGTGTTGGTGCTCTATTTAATAAAACAGGGTGCTCTCTTACGATTAACTCTAATGCATCCCATACAGCATTAGTTTCTTTCTCTACTAATTTTTTAGCTTGTTTAATTGTAGATGCTAAACCTAATTTGTTTAATCTTGCGTATAAAAATGGTTTAAATAACTCCAAAGCCATTTTTTTTGGTAATCCACACTCATGTAATTTTAAGTCTGGACCGACAACAATTACTGATCTTCCAGAGTAATCTACCCTTTTTCCTAATAAGTTTTGTCTAAATCTACCCTGCTTACCTTTAAGCATTTCTGCAAGAGATTTAAGTGGTCTTTTACCTGTTCCAGTAATAACACGACCTCTTCTTCCATTATCGAAAAGAGCATCAACAGATTCTTGAAGCATTCTTTTTTCATTTCTAACAATGATGTCTGGAGCTTTAAGATCCATTAATCTTTTTAATCTATTATTTCTGTTAATAACTCTTCTATATAAATCGTTAAGATCTGAAGTAGCAAATCTACCACCATCTAGCGGAACCAATGGTCTTAATTCTGGTGGAATAACAGGAACCACAGTCATAATCATCCATTCTGGTTTTTGACCAGTTTCGATAAATGACTCTATTAATTTTAATCTCTTAATTGCTCTTTCTTCATTAACTTTAGATTTAGTCTCTTTAATAAAGCTAACAAGATTTTTTCTCTCTAATTCTAAGTCAAGATTTTTTAACATCTCAAGAACAGCTTCTGCTCCAATACCTGCAGTAAAGCTTTCTTCTCCAAATTCATCTTGATATTTTGCTAATTCTTCTTCATTTAAAAGTTGGTTTTTTTGCAAACCAGTTAATCCCGGTTCGATTACTATAAAGTTTTCAAAATAAAGAACTCTCTCGATCTCTTTCAACTTCATATCTACCGCAAGTGCAATTCTACTTGGTAATGATTTCAAGAACCAAATATGTGCCACAGGAGTTGCGAGATTAATGTGGCCCATTCTCTCTCTTCTTACATTAGATTTTGTTACCTCAACGCCACATTTTTCACAAATAATACCTCTAAATTTCATTCGTTTATACTTTCCGCATAAACATTCGTAATCTTTGATTGGTCCAAAAATTCTTGCGCAGAATAGACCATCTTTCTCTGGTCTAAATGTTCTATAATTTATAGTTTCTGGTTTTTTAATTTCACCAAATGTCCAAGATTTAATTTTTTCAGGACTAGCTAAAGAAATTTTAATACTATTAAAATTTTGCGCTTCTGAAATTTCGCTTCCTTTAAATAAATCAGTTAATTCTTTTTTCATTAATTAAGCTCCACGTTTAATGCTAATGATTTAATTTCTTTAACTAAGACGTTAAATGACTCTGGAATACCAGACTCGAAATTCTCTTCACCTTTAACTATAGTTTCGTAAACTTTAACTCTTCCAGCAACATCATCAGATTTTACAGTCAAAATTTCTTGTAAAGTATAAGAAGCTCCGTAAGCTTCAAGAGCCCATACTTCCATTTCTCCAAATCTTTGACCACCTAATTGTGCTTTACCACCAAGAGGTTGTTGTGTAACCAAACTGTAAGGACCTGTAGATCTTGCATGAATTTTATCTTCAACTAAATGATGAAGTTTCAGCATATAAATTATTCCAACTGTAACTGGTCTGTCAAATTTTTCTCCAGTTCTTCCATCCCATAAATAAGTTTGTCCAGATCCTGGTAAGTTCGCTAACTCTAACATGTCAGTTACATTTTTCTCTTTAGCGCCATCAAAAACAGGAGTTGATATTGCAATACCATTTTGTAAATTTTCACACAGGTCTTTAAATTCGTTCTTACTTAATTTGTCTACTTTTTCATTGAAAGTATCTTCTCCATAAACAGATTTTAAGAATTTTTCTATTTTTTCAGTTCTTTCGATCTTTTTGTTATTTTCGTTAACTAAATTTTTAATCTGTTCACCAAATTCTTTACAAGCCCAACCTAGGTGAGTTTCTAAAATTTGACCTACATTCATCCTACTTGGAACACCTAGAGGATTTAAAACAATATCAACTGGTCTACCATCTTCTCTGTATGGCATATCTTCAACTGGTACTATTTTACTAACAACACCCTTATTACCATGTCTTCCTGACATTTTATCACCTGGTCTTAATCTTCTCTTAATAGCTACAAAAACTTTTACCATTTTCATAACACTTGGTAATAAATCATCACCACTTCTAATTTTTAAAACTTTATCTTCAAATCTTTCTGTAATGTCTTGTTTTGCTTTGTTGTATTGATCTTTAAGTTGTGCCAACGTTGCTTCATCATTTACATTTCCAACTGTTATTTTAAATACATCATTTATAGATAGATTATTAATTGCATCAAAATCAAGTTTTGTTCCTTCAGATAAATCTTTTACTTTTTTAGTTAATGATGATCCTGATAAAATTTGTGAAGCTCTTTGTTTAATGCTTCTCTCTAAAATTTCTTCCTCTACTAATTTATCTTGCTGAACTTGTTCAATTTCAGCTCTTTCAATAGTTATTGATCTTTCGTCTTTTTCAATACCATGTCTGTTAAATACTCTTACATCAACAACTGTACCACTAGCACCTCGTGACATTCTCAAAGATGTATCAGTAACATCAATAGCTTTTTCTCCAAAAATTGATCTTAATAGTTTTTCTTCTGGTCCTGATGCTGAATCACCTTTTGGTGTAACTTTTCCAACTAAAATATCACCAGCGTTTACTTCAGCTCCAATGTAAACTATTCCTGACTCATCAAGATTTTTTAAAGCTTCCTCGTTAACATTAGGAATATCTCTGGTAATTTCTTCTTCTCCAAGTTTTGTGTCTCTTGCCATTATTTCATATTCTTCAATATGTACTGAAGTAAATACATCGTCAGTTACACATCTTTCTGAAATCAAAATTGAGTCTTCAAAGTTGTAACCTTGCCATGGCATAAATGCTACTGTTACATTTTTTCCAAGTGCTAATTCACCTAATTTTGTTGAAGGACCATCTGCAATAATATCACCAGATTTAACTTTATCACCTACTCTAACAAGTGGTCTTTGGTTAATACATGTATTTTGGTTTGATCTTTTAAATTTTTGTAAATTATAAATATCTACACCTGATTCACTAAAATCAGTTTCTTCTGTTACTTTAATAACAATTCTCTTACCGTCAATTTTATCAACAACTCCATCTCTCTTAGCAACAATAGTTACACCAGAGTCTAAAGCCACATCACTTTCAATTCCAGTACCAACCAATGGAGATTCTGGTTTTAAAAGAGGAACTGCTTGTCTCATCATGTTAGAACCCATTAGAGCTCTGTTAGCATCATCATTTTCCAAGAAAGGTATTAAAGATGCTGCAACAGAAACAAGTTGTTTTGGTGAAACGTCGATATAATCAATTGCATCTGGTTTTGATAAAAGGAAATTTAAATTTTGTCTGCAAGAAACAAGTTCTTCAACTATCTTTCCATTTTTATCTAACTTTGTATTTGCTTGAGCAATTGTAAATTTGGTTTCTTCCATTGCAGATAAATACTCAACTTTATCTTGCACAACCCCATCTTTTACTTTTTTATATGGGCTTTCAATAAAGCCATATTTATTTATTTTTGCATAAGTTGATAAACTATTTATCAAACCGATGTTTGGTCCCTCTGGAGTCTCAATTGGACAAATTCTTCCATAATGAGTTGGGTGAACGTCTCGAACTTCAAATCCTGCTCTTTCTCTAGTTAGTCCACCTGGTCCAAGAGCAGAAACTCTTCTTTTGTGTGTAATTTCAGATAATGGGTTCGTTTGATCCATAAACTGTGAAAGTTGAGAGCTAGCAAAAAAATCTTTCAATGAAACAGTTAGTGGTTTTGCGTTAATTAAATCCTGTGGCATTGCAGACTCAACATCTAGAGTGGTCATTTTTTCTTTAATAGCCCTTTCCATTCTGTAAACACCAATTCTCGCTTGGTTTTCAACTAATTCACCTACAGAACGTACTCTTCTATTTCCTAAATGATCAATATCATCAACATCATCTTTACCATCTCGTAAATCTAACATTTTGTGAATAATTGCTATAATGTCATCATTTCTTAAGATCGTAATTTTATCTGAACACTCTTGGTTCAATCTTGAATTCATTTTCACTCTACCAACATCAGATAGATCGTATCTGTCTGAGCTAAAGAAAAGATTGTTAAATATTTGAGTGGCTATCTCTATTGTTGGTGGCTCACCTGGTCTTAGCATTTTATATATTTCAGTTATAGCTTCGTCTTTAGAGTTATTTTTGTCTGCTAAAACAGTTGTTAATAAATAAGGTCCTTTATTTATGGAATTTGTTACCGATATTTGTAAAGTATGAATATTTGCGTCCAATATTTGTTGAATAATTGTATCATTTAGTTCAGTACCAATTTTAAACGTACCTTCTTCTTCATCACTTACTTTAACATCTCTATGTAAGAATTTTCCAAAAAGAGATTCTCTTGAAACTAAAATATCTTTAAGTCCGTCATTAGCTAATTTTTTAGCATTTAAAAAATTAATTTTATCACCTAATTTGATTACTACTTCACCAGTTTTTGCATCAATTACTTCTTCAGAAAAATTTTTAGCCTTGTAATTCTCAGGATTAAATTTAGTTTTCCATTTTTCTGTCTTAGGATCAAAAGTATATTGCTCACTATCATAAAACTCATCAACAATTTCTGATTTAGAAAAACCTAAAGCTAAAAGTAACGTTGAAGCAAATATTTTTTTCTTTCTATCAATTTTAAAATATAAAAAATCTTTAACATCATATTCAAAATCTAACCATGATCCCCTGTTAGGTATTACTCTACAATTAAATAATAATTTTCCACTTGCATGAGTTTTTCCTTTATCATGGTCAAAGAAAACTCCTGGACTTCTATGCATTTGGTTTACAACAACACGTTGAACACCATTGGTAATAAACGTTCCACTATTAGTCATCATAGGAACTTCACCCATGTAAACTTCTTGTTCTTTTGCTGATAAAATATCTTTAGTATTATTTTCTTGATCTATTTCGTAAACAACTAATCTTAAAGTACATTTAAGAGCTGAAGAGTAAGTTAAACCTCTTGTTATACATTCTTCAACATCAAATTTAGGTTTTTCTAATCTGTATGAAACATATTCAAGAGTTGCTTTGTCATTTAAATCTTCAATTGGAAAAATACTTTTAAAAACTCTATCAAAACCTTTTGTTAATTCTGTTTCAGCATAAAATTCGGTTAATTCTTTGTAAGAATTTTTTTGAACTTCAATAAGATTTGGTATTGATAAGCTTTCTTTTAGTTTACCAAAACTTTTTCTAATGTTTTTCTTTTCAGTAAAAGATAATTGCATCTATATTTATTAATACTGATTAAAAATAATCAGTATTTGAATTCTTTCTAATTAATTTATTTAAGTTCTACTTTTGCGCCAGCAGCTTCTAATTTAGCTTTGATCTCTTCGGCATCTTTTTTGTTAACACCAGATTTAACTTCTTTTGGTGCTCCCTCTACAAGATCTTTTGCTTCTTTTAAACCTAATGAAGTAGCTGCTCTTACTTCTTTAATAACATTAATTTTTTTATCACCTGCAGAAACTAACATGATAGTGAAATCATCTTTTTCTTCTGCTGGAGCTGCACCACCTGCTGCTGCTGGAGCTGCTGCTGCCATTGGAGTTACACCCCACTTTTCTTCTAACTGTTTTGAAAGTTCAGCTGCCTCAGCAACAGTCAAACTTGATAAGTCTTCAATAATTTTATTTAGGTCAGGCATATTTTTCTACTCTTTGGGTTGTGTTTCAGAATTTTCTGCGGACAAACTACTCATTTTTTCCGAATGTGCAAGCAAAATACTAATTAATTTTGAGGCTGGAGCGTTTAAAATACCTACAATATTGGCTCTTGCTTCATCTAGTGTAGGTAAACTAGCAACATTTTGGACACCGGCCTGATCCAAGACCTCATCATCCATTATTCCACCAATTAATTTAAGATTCTCATTATCTTTAGCAAATTTAGACAATATTCTTGCAGACATTATTGCATCTTCACCAAATGCAACTGCTGTTGGACCTGTGAAAAGATTAGATAAATCTTTACACTTAGTTTTTTCCAATGCTAATTTTGTAATTCTGTTTTTAGTGATCTTAAAGACGATACCATGCTCTCTCATTTTTGCTCTTAAATCATCTAATTGAGTCATTGTTAAGCCTTGATAGTGTGTAACCATCACAGCTTTACTACTCTCAAATTTAGAAGTCATTTCTTCAATATAATTTTTCTTTTGTTCTTTGTTCATCATAACTATATCGATTTTCCTAATTTAACTTTGTAAGAAACACCCATAGTAGAAGTTGCAAAAACACCTTTTATTAAATCACCTTTGAGTGTGTTGTTAGACTTTTCTTTTTCTAATGCATCTATTATTGCATTATAATTTTTTAATAATTGATCATCACTAAAAGATTTTTTTCCAATACTTACTCCAATGTTTCCATCTTTATCATTTCTAATTTCAACTTGTCCTGATTTTGCATCAGTAACTGCTTGTTTAATATTTTCAGATACTGAACCAAGTTTTGGATTTGGCATTAATCCTTTCGGACCTAAAACTTTTCCTAATTTCGAAAGTTTAATCATCATTCCTGGTGTGCAAATCAATTTTTCAAAATTTAAATCTCCACCTTTAATTTGTTCAACAAATTCATCTCCACCAACAATATCAGCACCTGCATCTTTTGCTTCTTGTGCTTTATTATCTTCACAAACAACAGCAACTTTTACTTTCTTACCTGTTCCTCCTGGAAGATTTACTACAGTTCTAATGTTGACTTCACTTTTCTTTTGTTTGTTATTTATTTGAAAACTTAAATCTAAAGATTCATCAAATTTTGTTGTGCAGTTTTTTTTCAGCTCAGGTAATAATTTTTCAATAGACTCTGCATTTAAGTCTTTAGTTTTTTCAGGCAATTTTTTATATCTTTTTGAAGCCATTATTCTTTCACCTCTATACCCATTGATCTAGCTGAACCTGCAATAATTTTTACTGCTTCATTTATATCATGAGCATTTAAATCATTCATTTTTTCTTTAGCAATATCTTCTAATTGCTTTTTTGAAATTGAAGCTACAATATTTCTTCCTGGCTCTTTTGATCCACCTTTTAATTTCACAGCTTCTTTAATATAAAAAGATGCTGGCGGTGATTTAATTTTAAAATCAAATTTTTTATCTTTATAAACAGTAATTTCAACTGGAACAGGTTTTCCAGCCATAGATTTTGTTTTGTCATTAAATGCTTTACAAAATTCCATTATATTAACGCCACGTTGACCTAAAGCAGGA
>LUMP01000379.1_pt1 | contig 19469 bp, 31 predicted proteins | sample 729641 | NCBI WGS metagenome assembly LUMP01 (sample SAMN03860260, study PRJNA289734) | marine metagenome | biome: seawater column; feature: ocean; material: water; isolation source: Red Sea water column Station 12 - depth 47m | place: Saudi Arabia: Red Sea | collected 2011-10-15 | depth 47 m | reverse complement strand
GGTGATTTTGTTGCATTTTCTTATACTCCAACTGATTCGTTAAACGAAATTGATAAAACTCCTGATGAATCTATTGAAGATTTGAATCAGATATTTGAAATGATACCAAATAAAAAAATTGGATTATTTGAAATAAGTTGGAGTACATCTGATTTTGTACAAGGAGATGATGTTTCTCAAAAAATATTTGTAGAAAAATTATTTGATTTTTACGCACAAAATGAATCAAAAATTGAATTTATGACATGGTATAGGTACATTGATCAAGAAGCAAACACTTGTGTAAAAGAAGAGCAAAAAATTGGTGATCAAACTATTACTTTAGGTGGAGGTTCAAGCCTAGGAAGTAGTGAACATGTTCTTGAAAGGTTAAATCAGTATAATTGTAACAGTGGTCTTGTAGATGTTAATCAAAATGGCAAAGTTGGATGGAATGAATTTAAAACTCAAATACAAATGCTAAACTAAAATGATTTCTTTAATTTTATCTGAATCTGCACTTGAACTTGTACCTTATGAATTACAAGAACATCCATCAGTCATTTCACATGCTAAAAAATTAGGAAAACATCCTTCTGAAATTTTGTTAGATAATTCTTGGCATTTTGCTGCAATGAAAGGAATAAAAAATGAAATTAAACGTGGACGTCCAGATCTTGTTCATTTTTCAATCCTTGAAGCTACAACAATTCCGTTATACTATCAAAATAAATTAAATTTGTTTGTTCATACAATTGATAATAAAGTAATACATTTTGGAAAAAATGTTCACATTCCTAAATCTTATCATAGATTTCAAGGTGTAATAGAAAAATTATTCCAAGAGAAAAAAGTTCTATCAAAAAATGAATTATTACTTGAGATTAAAGACCAAACATTTTCAGAACTAATACATGAAATTAATCCATCTAGTGTAATTGGTTTTTCAACAAGTGGGCAATCAAGTTCATATCAAAAAATAGCATCTGAAATACCAGATAATTCTTGTATTGTTATTGGTGGATTTCAAAAAGGTCATTTTTCTGATTCTACTCAAAGTGAAATCACAAATCTATTTTCAATTGGAGATGATTCTTTTGAGGGTCATGTGATTGTATCTAGAATCCTCTATGAGTACGAAAAAACCATTTTTATGTAGGAATTTTGGTTTTATTTTCAGCGCAGTCATAGTATAGCCTGGTTAGTATTCGGGGTTTCCAACCCTGTGACGCGGGTTCGAATCCCGCTGACTGCAGTCTATAATTTTAATCAGAACTAATTTTTACCTGTATTTTTACAAATTATTGTGAAGCCTATAGTTTACAAAATTGCAATGGAGAGAATGCAAATCTTAATTGATAATGCAATTAGTAATGCTAGGACCGATCCTGAATTATCACAAAGACAAGCATCAATTGCACGCAGAATTAGTAGTAAATACAAAATTCGTATGCCTTATGATCTTCGAATAGTTTTTTGCAAAAAATGTAAATCATTCATTGCCCCAGGAATAAATTCAAGAATCCGTTTAGGAAGAGCATCTGTAAAATCGATCAGAATTTCATGTAATTTTTGTGGTCATACATATCGTAAATTAATTTCCTGAATCTTTGCAATTATATTTTAATAACTTTAAAATCAATACAATTATGATTCTAAAATTCATTTTAGCCATTTTTGTGGTTCTTTTTGTATTTTCAATTACTCCTGCATATGCTCAACATCATTCTGGTGCATTAGCTCCACCAATTGATCTTGATGGATTGAAAGTTGCAGTAAGTACCACTCTATTTCCAGAAGATTTTACTTTTGGTGATTCAAAGTCTACAAATTTATCTATAAGATTTTTTGATAGTGAAACTGATATCAATATTCAAAGTGTAACGTATCGTGTTAAGATTTTTCAAGATAATAATTTAGTTGCAAATGAGTATTTTTATGATGAAGATGGAAAATTAGATCTTAAAATTAAACCAACCACTGGTTGTCAAGAAAAAGAACTTTGGAAATGTACTGTGTATAACGGTGAAAAACATGCAATAGCTGGTGGTTATTATGCCAGAGGAGATTCAATTCCTACAATTCAAGGACCAATTTTTGATAAAAGTGGACAATATTCTGTTCAAGTCTCTATTGTAGGTGCAACAAACCCTAAAACTTTGACAACTCAAGACTTACTTTTTGAAACTTTCCTACATATTTTGAATTTAATGAAATCTCAAATAAAATATCTTATGAGATACCCTTTGATTGGAATGATCATAGTCATAGTTCAAGTATCAATCAGATAATCTCGTTTAACAAAGATTTTTCGTCTATTCCAGTGGATAATGAACTACTGATTTCACTCAATGATGTAAAAATTGATAATGAATTTTATGAATTTAATATTTCAAATCCTGATAAAAATTCAATCAAAATTGAGGTTCCTCATGATGAACTTTTAGAAATAAAAAATGAATTACTTTCATCAACAAATAATGATTCAATTAAATTAGAAATTTTGTCTGGAGAAAAAATAACTTTTAATGATATCAAATTCTCCTTTGACAATGATATTTCTGGAGAAGTTTATTGGGATTCTAAATTAGTTTCTGGAAAAAATATTCCGTTTACATTTTCCTTTTATGATACAAATAATATTTCTGTAAAAGATTTGTTGTTTGTATACGGCATTACCGATTCTTCCGGTAAAGAAATTTGGTCAAACATTGGAGCTGGTGAAAAATATCTTGGTATAGTAGCTCCTGATGGAATTTATCAAGAATCTATTTTTATTCCAACTGATGGTGAATATGAATTTAAGTTAATTTTGACTGGTCAATATTCTAATAATTTTGAAACATTTCTTGTTTCTACATCAAATTTTGAAATTAATTCTGAATCAATCTTGACTGTAGAAAAAACTAACACTATTCCAACTTGGATCAAAAACAATGCAGAATGGTGGGCAGCTGGTGCAATTGATGATGATGCTTTCATTCAAGGAATTCAATTCTTAATCAAAGAAGGAATTTTAGAAATTCAATAATTATAACAACTTATTCTGCTTCATCATCATTTTCAATTTCTTTTTCTTTTGACCATCTATTTTTACCACCTTCTCCATATTGACGCCAATCTTTTTTCATTGGGTATTATAGTGCATAACTTTCTAAAAAGAGTCTCTACTAGACAATTTTCTTTTTAACCTGTCTTTTTAATTTAGATAATTCAATTTAATTAGCGATCTATTTGAAACTCATCTCTGCCTAAATTCTCAAATCATCTTACGCATTCTCTTAAAATGATTTATAAGACGATTATCGAGTTTTTCAGTTTATGGCAAAAGTCTATGATGTTCCAGCAGATGTGTTAATTGAGAGATTAGCTAATATTCTTAAAAATGAAGATATTCCTGCTCCTTCTTGGACTCCGTTTGTCAAAACTGGAGCACATGCAGAAAAACCACCACATGATAGTGAATGGTGGCATACTAGATGTGCATCAATTATGAGAAAAATTTACTTTAATGGACCAATTGGAGTTAATGAATTAAAGAAAGATTATGGTGGAGGAAAACCTCATGGATATGGAGCTGCCCATCATAGAGATGCAAGTGGAGCAATTGTTCGTAATGCAATTCATGGATTAGAAAAACTTGGTTATTTAGAAATAATTGAAAAGAAAGGTAGAGTTGTTTCTAAAAGTGGAATGCAAAAACTAGATAGACTTGCTACAGAAATCCTTAATGAATTAATTCTCGAAAAACCTGAATTGAAAATTTATCGTTAGATCAAAATGAGTTTTCCTGAACCAAACGATCTACCACAAGATAATCAAAATAATGAACAAGCAGCACAAAAAGACCATATCCTCAAACAGATTTTGACTCCTGAAGCTAGAATGAGATTAAATAATATCAAAATGGTCAAACCTGAATTATCCGATCTAGTTGAGCAATATCTAATTGGAATGGCTACTCAAGGTAAAATGCATGGCCAAATAACTGACGATCAATTAAAACAAATCCTCATTTCTACACAACAACCAAAACGTGATTTTAAAATAAACAGAGTATAGTTCCCAATAAAATATAATTAGGGGAAAATTTGATTGAGATTATGAAAGCAGTAGTATACCGTGAATATGCACCAGATGATAATTATGCAAAAATTCTCAAGGTTGAAGATATTGATTCCCCGAAGCCAAAACCAGATGAGGTAGTTTTTACCAACAAAGCATCAGCCCTAAATTATAATGATATTTGGGGAATGAGAGGTGTTCCAATTGCAATTCCTCTACCACACGTTTCAGGTTCTGATGTAGCTGGAGATGTAATCGCAGTTGGCGAAGATGTTACAAATTTCAAAGTAGGAGACAGAGTTGTTTCTCATTCAAACCTTGCATGCAGAGTTTGTAAAGCATGTACTGATGGAAGAGAATTTGACTGTACCAGAAGACAAGTTTGGGGTTTCCAAACAGGACCTCTCTGGGGAGCATACTCTGAACAAATTCACTTACCAGAAGTCAATGTTTCAAAAATTCCTGAAGGAGTTTCATATGAAGATGCAGCAGCAGCTTCAATGACAATTTTAACATCATGGCACATGTTAGTTGGTAGAGCCAACATTACTCCAGGTCAAACCGTACTTGTAATGGGTGGTGGTTCTGGTGTTGGAAGTTTTGCAATTCAAATTGCTAAATTATACAACTGTGATGTTATTGCAACTGCAAGTCCAGACAAATTAGAAAAATGTAAAGAATTAGGTGCTGATTATGCAGTTGATCATAGACAAGATGACTGGAGTAAACAAGTCTTTAAAATCAGTAAAGAAATTGCAAAAACAAAAGGTGAAGCACCTGGAATTGATCTTGCATTTGATCATATTGGTCAAACTCACTTTAACAAGCAACTACAATTGCTCAAGTATGGTGCATCTCTTGTTTCATGTGGTGCAACAACAGGTTATGACGCACAAATTGATCTTAGACACATCTTCTTCAAAGGAATTAACGTCTTAGGTTCAACACAAGGAACAAAAGCTGAATTAGATCAAGGTCTATACTGGATGGGTCAAGGAAAGATTAAAGCTGCAGTTGACTCAGTTTATACATTTGAGCAAGCAGCAGAGGCTCACACAAAAATGTTAACTGGTAAGTTCTTCGGCAAAATCATATTGAAGCCTGAAGGCGCATAGTCATTTAATGACTCAGCTCTTCAGAAGTCTCATTTTTGTTCCTGGAAATAATCTTAGATTTCTAGAAAAAGCAAAAAAGCTTCAGGCTGATATTGTTTGTTTTGATTTAGAGGATTCTGTTCCGGATGATGAAAAAACCAGTGCTAGAAAATTAATTAAAAATGCACTAAAATCTCGTTCAGAATATTCTTCATCTATTTTTGTTAGAACTAATTCGCCGTTATCTGGAAAAATTCCATCTGATCTAAAGGAAATTGTTCAAAAAGGAATTGATGGAATCGTAATTCCTAAAGTGAATAATGTTTCTGAACTTAAAAAAATCCAAAAACTTCTCTCTAGTTTGGAAAAATCTAAAAAACTAAAACCCATTCAAATTATTCCATCCATTGAATCAGCAGAAGGTGTAGTAAACTCATATCCAATTGCATCATTTGGAAAGCGCGTAACTGCAATTGTTTTTGGTATCTTTGATTTACTAAATGATTTAGGTGTTGAATACACAAAAGATGCACCAGGTGGGAAATATTCTAGATACAAAATACCTGTTGACGCTGCAGCTGCAGGAATTTCTGCCATTGATGGTATTTGGCAGGATCTAAATGATTTGAAAGGATTAAAAAAAGATTGCAATTTTGGAAAAAGCTTAGGATATTCTGGTAAAAGTGTAATTCATCCGGATCAAATCTCTACCGTGCATAAATCATTTTACCCAAATAAAACTGAAATTTCGTGGGCAAAAAAAGTCTGTAAAGTGTATTTGGAATCTACAAAAAAAGGCAAAGGCGCAACAACAGTTGATGGAAAAATGATAGATGAGGTTCACTATAAACAAGCAAAAGCTCTTTTAGAAATTATAGAATAAGAGAATGATTGACCTTCTTGATCCAACCAATGTTATTACTCGATTTTTTAATAGTGAAAGATATGATCAATTATACGATTATTGTAAGGATCTGCTAAAAAAGGATCCTAACGATATGCTTGCTTTACAAAATATCTCATTATCATTGATATATCTAAAAAATTTTGAGGAAGCCATTACATATTGCGATAAAGTTCTTGCAATCAAAAGTACTGATGTGTATGCATTAAAAAATAAAATTTTTGCTTTAGAAAGTTTGAAAAAATATGATGAAGTTCTAAAATTATGTGAAATTCTATTATCTATTGATCAAAAAGATATCTGGGCACTCAATAGTATGGGCATTTCACTAAATCAATTAGATCGTCACAAAGAAGCAATTAGATACTATGATACTTCACTTGTACTTGATCCTAATGATGTAACAGCACTAATGAACAAAGCTATTTCATTAAGTCATTTAGGGAATTTTCAAGATGCAATTGACTATTATGATTTAGCTCAAAGAATTGATTCCAGTTTAAGGGAAATACCCCCTGCAAAATCAAAGTTATATGAAAAATTGAATATGCCTGATGAAGCATTTTTAGCTGCTCAAGGTGTGCTCAATAAAGATATGGAAAAAATCAAATCAGATGCTAAAGAGAACAAATGTACTGTTTTTCATCAATTTTGTGACGATGAATTTCAAAATTCTGATTCTAAATAATTTATGTTAAAAATTAACTAAATCATTTTATACACAGATACTGTAATTTTTTTATGTTTACTGGAATTGTCGAAGGAGTTGGAACAGTAAATAAAATTTCAAAAATTACAAAAAATCGTAGTGCAATTGAAATGACTATTGATTTAGGCAAACAAGTTAAGGGATTGAAAATTGGACAAAGTGTTGCATTAAACGGTGTATGTCTTACTGCAACAAAGATATCAAAATCTAAATGTATTTTTGAAATGATAGAGGAAACTACAAAAAAAACTGATCTTGGTAATTTGAAAGTTGGTGGAGTGGTAAATATTGAAAGAAGTTTGAAAGCTGGTGATAGATTAGAGGGTCATTTTGTTTTAGGACATGTTGATGGTGTTGGAAAAATAAAAAAAATTGTTAAAAAACCAAAGGAAGTTCAAGTTTACTTTGAAGTTCCAAAAAGTTTAGCTAAATATGTTGTAAAGAAAGGTTCTATTGCAATCGATGGAATTAGTTTAACTGTTGTTGACATAAAAAAGACATTAGCATCTGTTTCTTTAATTCCACATACTATTCAAATTACAAATTTTCATACTAAGAAAGTTGGAGATAAGATTAATATTGAAACTGACATTCTTGGTAAGTATATTTTAAAGTAAGGCTAATTATCTACCATTATAGTGGTAATTACCCATTTTTTAGTAAACTATATACCTAGATTGGAATAATTTTTCTATATGTCACTTGAAAATGGACTTGAATCCCTTAAACGTGGAGAATTTGTATTATTATTTGATTCAGCAGGACGTGAAAATGAAATTGATATGGTTGTTGCAGCAGAATTTATCACTCCTGAACATATTGCAAGAATGAGACAGAATGCTGGAGGTTTACTTTGTATTGCTCTTGAAAATAATTTTGCAAAATCCCTTGAATTACAATACATGCATGAAACACTTGCAAGTTCATCCATGTCAAATAAAGAAATGATAATGGGTTTAGCACCATATGGTGATTATCCAACATTTTCACTATCTGTAAATCATTACCAAACTTACACTGGAATTACTGATAAAGACAGGGCATTAACTATTTTAGAAATGGCAAATATTTACAAAGTTGAAAATAAACAGAAAAAATTTTCATCTTCATTTAAAACACCTGGACATGTTCCATTATTGATTGCATCAGAAGGATTATTGGCTTCACGTCAAGGACATACAGAAATGTCTGTTTACTTAACTCAAATTGCAGGATTAACTCCTGTCACAGCAATTTGTGAAATGATGGATGCTGAAACTTATACTGCATTATCTGTAGATAAAGCAGAAAAATTTGGAAAACAAAATGGAATTCCATTAATTGATGGAAAAGAACTTTTAGAATATGCTAAGGTGAATTAATTTTGAATATAGCCATTGTAGTTTCAGAATTTAATGAAGAGGTAACATCCCGCATGCTAGAAGTTGCAAAAGAAAAAGCTGATTCTATGAAATTGACAATTTCTTATGTTTGCAGGGTTCCTGGGGCCTATGATATGCCTATAATTGTAATGCAAGAAAGACATGCTTATGCAAGAATTAGACCTGTTGCAGAAAGAGCAATTGAAGCACTTGTTACAATTTCTAAAGAATTGGAAAAAATTTAACAATGATCCAATTAAGTATTTTAAAAATTACTGAATATGGGCCTTGGACTTTAACATTGGGTAGTGATCGAGAACATGAATTACAAATGTTACAAGCTTCTCTATACAAAAAAATTCAAGAATTATTTTCCACAAAAAATTGTTTAGTATTTTTAAATAAATCTGATGAATTTTTTGTTGTATCAAATGGTCTTACTTTAGATGATCATATTGAAATTCAAAAATCACTTAAAGAACTGTTTGAAGTTGGTTTAACAATCTCAATTGGATATGGAGATTCTCCCTTTGATGCAAATCTAAAAGCTTACAATGCTAAACAAAATAACATAATACTAAACAAAGAACATAATATCTATGGGTCTATTGATAGTAGTTTAGAATACAATGTTTCAATAATGCATTTAGATGTAGATGATCTTAAATCAAAAAGACAAGATAATTCACCATATGAAATCTCATTAAAAATTTTTGAATTATATTCTAAAATTGGTAGATATTTTATTGAAAAAAATTCTCTTTCATTTTTCTTAGGTGGTGATAATTATATGGTAATTGCAAGTGATGATGCCAAAAAATCAGTTCAAAATTTCATTGACATGATTAAAAATGATGACAAAATTTCTTTGAATTGTGGAATTGGAAATGCTAAAACTAGCAGAGATGCAGTAAAATTAGCCACAAAATCTCTTGATACAATTCGTGAAATCCGAGATTCAGGAAAACAAAAACCTGATGTTTATGAATTATAATGTTACTAAAAAATATCAGTGCTTTAATTGGTGAAAATTTAGATTTTGTTTCAAATATTGATATTCAAATTAAAAATAACAAATTTCAAAAAATTAATTCCAATATACAATCAAAATCAAAAAAGGATGTAATTGATTGTGAGGGATTATTATTAATCCCAGGATTCATTAATTCTCATACTCATATTGCAGATTCAATTGGTAAAGATATTTCATTGAACACTACAGTTGATCAAAAAATTCATCCAATGTTTGGCATCAAATCTAAAATCTTGAAAAATACTTCTGATGAATATCTCTCAACATTTATGAAAAATACTTGTAATTCTATGCTTCAAAAGGGTATCACAACATTCGTTGATTTTAGGGAGGGCGGGTTAGATGGTGCAAATTTACTTAAAAAAGTAGTTAATGATCTACCAATTCGTTTAATTCTTCTAGGAAGACTTGATTTTCATCAAAATACTACTGAAATTAAAAAAAATATTCCTTTTCCAAAGGAGAAACTTCTAGAACTTCCATCTTTAGTAAAAATTTGTGATGGAATTGGGATTAGTGGTGCAAATGAGCATAGTACATCTGCACTCAAATCTTATTCAAAAACAAAAAAATTACGAGCAATTCACGCCTCTGAGACTATAGAAAGTGTTCAAAAATCAAAACGAATTACTGGAAAATCTGAAACTCTTAGAGCATTATCAATGAAACCTGATTTTTTAATTCACATGACTCATGCAACAAAAAGTGATCTAGAAGCCACATCTAAAAAAACTAGGGGCATAATTATTTGCCCTAGAGCAAATTCCTCATTATCTGAAGGAATTCCTGATATTGAAAAAATGCAAAATGCTGGATGTCTATTAGGAATAGGCACAGACAATGTCATGATAAATTCTCCTGATATGTTTCGTGAAATGGATTACATTTGGAAAGTAACAATGGGAATCAAAAAAAAGAGAATAGATCCAAAAGAAATTCTTAAGATGGCTACAGTAAACGCTGGAAAAATTTTAAAAAAAGAAATTGGTGTTATTAAAACAAAAAAAATAGCAGATTGTATTTTTCTTGATAAACATGCATTAGATTTAGAACCTATGCATAATCCCTATGCATCAATTGTACATAGAGCATCTCAATCAACAATCAAAGCAGTAATGATCGGAGGAAATATTGTACATGGAAAAATTTAACATGCATATTATTTTGAGTGCAGCAATTTCTATTGATGGAAAAATTTCTACACGTTCAAATGATTCAAACTTTTCTTCCAAGGAAGATATCATTAGATTACATAAATTGAGATCTAAAGTAGATGCAATTCTTATTGGAAAAAATACTTTGTTACGTGATGATCCATTACTAACAGTACGTCATACAAAGGGAAAAAATCCCATAAGAATAATTTTAGATTCTAAAGGCACAATATTAAAAAATTCTAAAATAATTAAAACAAGTGATAAAATTCCAACTATAATTGCTGTCTCAAAAAAAATTAGTAAAGTAAATTTGTCAAAATTAAAAAAATTACCTGTGGAAGTAATTATTTCTGGAGAAAATTCTGTTAATTTAAAATCATTAATGAAAAAACTTTCTACTAAAAAAATTCAAACCCTTTTAGTTGAAGGTGGAGGAACTGTAAATTGGGAATTTATTAAAAATAATATTTTTGATGAATTGATTATTACCTTGTCACCTTATCTTATTGGAGGAAATAATGCTACTTCCCTAGTTGAAGGAAATGGATTTGCCAAAATTATCAATTCCCCTAATTTGAAATTAAAATCTGTCAAGAGGCTCAAAAATCATCTTGTTATCAATTACATTAAGGTGTAAGTTCTTATAGTTTATCTCAAATGAAATTACAAGAAATTGGCAATAAAAAAGAAAACTACAACAAAAAAGAAAACTGCAACAAAAAAGAAAGTTGCTCCTAAAAGAAAGGCTGCAACAAAAAAGAAAGTTGCACCAAAAAGAAAGGCCACTACTAAATCAAAAACAAAGAAACCAGCATTTGGAGGATACGCAATCAGTTTTGCAGGTCGTCAAGAAACTGTAGAACAAGTATTTGGAAAGAAACCAATCGCTCCTAGTGAGATGACCAAAAAGATCTGGGCATTTGTTAAATCCAAAAGCCTATCTAACCGTTAAACCAGTTAGCGAATATTCGTTAACTAATTTTATATTTTAATTATTTAAAATTAAAAAGATATAGATATTGGATTTTGTGATTTTAAAACATGTCAACTACATCACTTAGACGTGATCATGAATTAATTGAAAAAGTAATCAAAGCAATGCAATCTACAATTGAATTATTAAATAATGGTAAACAGATTCCAGAATCAATTTTACTTCCTGTAATTGATTTTTCAAAAAATTTTACTGATGTTTGTCATCATACAAAAGAAGAAAAATCTCTATTTCCTGCATTAGAAAAAGCTGGATTACCAAGTAAAATGGGGCCTATTGCTATGATGTTAATTGACCATGAACGCTCTAGGGAAATTGGAAATTCAATGGAAAATTCTGCAAAAGAATATCTTTCATCTGGAAATTCGGAGAAATTAATTTCTGATATGCAACTTTACGTTGATCATATCACAGAACATTTGTGGAAAGAAAATAATAAATTATTCATGATGGCTGAAGCAAGATTGCAATACGTTTCTGAAAAAGTTGATCAAGAACTTTCTGGAATTGAAGAAACTCAATTAAATGAATTAGGAAAATCCAGACAACATTATGAGGAATTGGCTGAAAATCTTACTCGTGATGTATCTAATCAAGGAAATTAATCTTGACTAATTCAATTTTTGGCGAGGTAATTAAAGTCAGAAAATTTGTTAACGGTGATATTGAAATTGATTTTCATCATGAAGAACAAATTACCCAATATCGATACTCAAATGACCCTAGTAGATTAGGTAATTTTCCTAAAGATTTAGCTGAAACATTAGCCTCAACTTTGGATACCAACATCTGTATTGAAATTTTCTTTCAAGATGATGGGACTCCTAGTCATTTGGAGTTAGAACAATGTGAAGATGATGAAGATGAAGAATATGATGAAGATGAAGAATATGATGAAGATGAAGAATATGATGAAGAGTAAAATATTTTTTTAATTAAATTAACTTGAAACTTTTCTATTAATCAAAATGTTTGCTGCATATCTTTTTTGATTTCATCTATCTTTTTTGAATATGCTTTTCTAGATTTTTCATTCTTTTTAATATTTAATACATTTTGACACGATGGACATTTGAACATGCCTTCTAATGCATCTTCAAATGTGACTCTTGGACAATCCTCATTTCCACAATGATAAAAGTCAGATGCATTCTCATAATCAAATCTTTGTTGTAATCTTTCTCCAATTTTCTTTTTTTGATTCTCAATAAAATGTTCTACTTCCTCTCTTCTTGTTCTCCATCTATAAACAAACCAACCTTTTCTTTCATCTTTAACTCTAATTCCAGTAATCAAAGATTTTCCAAAAAGATCGTATAACACTTTTCTCACCATGTTAATTCTTAGACCTGTTGAACTGGCAATTTCTTCATCAGTTGCATCTTCTGCTTTTAGTAGTGATCTTGCTACTTTGAGATATTCATCTCCTCCAATCATTGATGCAATTCTAACAAAAGGATCTTCGTATTTGTCTACCAACTTTATTCATCCTTAGTTTCTAGTATTAATCCCTTGTCTCATTTACTTGGACATTTTTACCATTTTTTGTGGGTATAATCTTCCTTTTTGCATTAGCGAAGGTTTTCTCAAATTGTTCTCCATCCTGAATCCTGTCTAGTAATATTGCTAAAGCACTAATTTCTGAATGAGGTTGATTTCCAACACCTACATTGTAATCAGCTAATTCATAAATTTCTCTAGGGACTTTTTCAGCACCCACTACTATTAGCATTTTATCTTCTAAACGTAATTGACTCTGAATTTGATTAATTTTTTCACCATACATCGATAAATGAACAATTTTGTAGCCTTCGTTTTTTTTATCTTTTATTACTGATTTCCAATTATCTATAAACTCAATTACAAAATCTCCGCCCCATGTATTGTTAATCTTCTCAATTGTATCTTTAATCTCTGGATTGACTTCTGTCATGAAAATTTTTTTTGCTCCAAATGATCTTGAAACTAATGCAACATGTGTGGTAACTCTATCGTCTCGAATTACACGTTGTCCGATTCTAACGACTTCTATATTCAATATTTGACAACTTCCTTTGATTCATTTTTTTTATATCTATGTGGATTTTGATTCATTATTGTATTTTCTATTACTTTTTTTAATTCATCAATATTTTCACCACTCTTTGATGAAACAGTTATCACTTTTTCATTTTTCATTAAATTTAAAAATTCTATTTTATTATTTATTTGATCTTTTTTAATCAAGTCCAATTTATTCAAAACAAAAATTATTTTATCTTCTTTTACTCCTAATTCATCTAATGTTCTCATACAACTAGCAAATTTTTTCTTTAATTCTAATTTTGAATCACTAACATCAATTACTAAAATAATAATGTCCGAATAAGTTAACTCCTCTAATGTAGATTTGAATGCATCTATCATATATGCCGGTAATTTACTGATAAATCCAACTGTATCTGAAATTAAAACTGGTTCTTGATTAATTATAATTCTTCTAGTTGTAGTTGAAAGTGTTGTAAACAATTCATTACTTTGAATTCTTGTTTCCCCAGTACTTTTGTTAAATAATGTAGTTTTTCCAGCAGATGTATATCCTGCTAAAGAGACTATTGTAAATCCCATTCTTTTTCTACCTTGTCGATGAAGCTCTCTTTGCTTTCCAGCTTTTTCTAATTTCATTTTGACTGTATGCATTCTATGTTTGATGTCATTGTAGTAAACATCAACTTCGAATTTTCCAATTCCCATAAATCCTGGCTGTTCTCCCATATTGGCCAAACGAACTTTTTCTTTGGCTCTAACCATTTCATATCTTAATTGAGCTAATTTTACTTGTAATTTTGATTCAGCACTAGATGCTCTACTTTCAAAAATTTCCAGAATTAATCCTTCTCTATCTAAAATTTCTCTTTGTAATTCTGTTGCTAGATTATAATTTTGACTAGGTTTGAGAATTTCATCATATACAATTACATCAGGTCTAATTTTATCTGCAATATCTTGTAATTTTTCTAGTGTTCCTATACCAATTCCATATTTTGGTTTTTGAAGATAATTTTCTTGAATTATATGAACAACTTCATATCCTGCTGCTTCACAAAGCCCCTTTGCTTCATTAATTGCATCCTCTTTATCATATGTAATCAGAATTGCCTTATTCATTTTGACAGCTTATACCGTTTTTTTTAATGTCTTTTCAATGTTCATATTCAACACAATTTCGGCTATATCACTGGCATATTCTGAAATTCTTCTAATATTCTCAACTAATCTTCTGACTCTATAGATTTCTTCATCATCTTTTAATGATTTTGAGGAATCTCTAATTTTCTTCTCATATTTGGTGATCTCTTCTATTTTTTTTATTGTCTTTTCAGCCTGGAAATAATCCTCTTTGAATAAAGATAAACACGATTCATCTAATACAGTTAAGGAAAAATCATTCATTTCTTTTAGTTTATCTAAAATTTCTTTTTTGATCGGTTTTTTAAATTCTAGAAAATCTTTTGCAATGAAAGCCGCATGATCCCCTGTCCTTTCTATATTTTTTACAACTAATCTATATCCAAGACAATCTCTGGCATTTCTAAATCCCATTTCTTTTAAAACATGTTCATTTTGTATTGCAATTTTCAGTTGACGAATAATATAAAATCCAAATCTATCGACTTCATCATCTGTATTGATAACTTCTTGTGCTAAATCAAAATTATTTTCTTGTACAGCTAATATTGCATCATTGGACATTGATTTTGCCAAATGTATCATTCTTTTGAAAGCTCCATCAACTGATAATTCTAATAAATTAACTAAAACTTGAATTGTAATTCCATTACTGGAATCTGAAATTATTTCAGAACCCATTAACATTCTTTTTACAGCTTCTTTTGCTGTTTTTCTTTGAATTGGATTTAATCTCCCTTTTTTTGATTTTAAATTAATTGTTTTAAATCCTAAAAAGTATAATGAAACTAATTTTCTAACTAAAGAATCTGCTTTTTCATCTTCTGCAATTTCTATTGTTGCATCTTCTTTTTTTTGTATACGTGATTCAAATTTTGGTGGATATAATTCCAAAGTTGATGAACCCTTTCTAACCATTCGAACTTGGTCACCTTGTTTAAGCCCTAGTTCATTGATCCACTGTTTTGGTAATGAAACTATGTATGATGACTTGCCAGTAAATTGAATTTTTCTAGTTTCACCCTGTTCTTCCATAATCTAATAATTTTTGAACTATCTATATAGTTTTTTATTATTTCTATAGATTAACAACAACTAATATTTCCAATAATTGATTATGATATATGGAAAATTTTGTTAAACTTCAACAATCATTAGATGCATTATTTGGAAAAGGAACTTCAAAATTTTTACCAAAAGATATAGAAATTGAATTGTCCAGAAAAACAGGTAGAATTAGAACTGTTTCGCATAAAGGAAAATTACTTTGCACATTGAGAATAAATGGTAGTTTGGCAATTAGTATCGATTTTGCTCAGACATTATTAAAAAATAAAACATTCAAAGAAAACTGTATTGAAATAAACAATGAAGCTGCCCCTTTTGTTATGGAAGGAAGATCAGTTTTTTGCAAACATGTAACCTGGTGTGGTAAAAATGTAAAAGTATCATCTGATACTCCAATATTATTTGACAATCAAGTAATTGCAGTTGGAAAATCAATTTTATCTGCAAAAATGATTTCTGATATGAAAATGGGTGTAGCCGTAAAAGTTAGAGATAGTTTAAAAAGTCGTAAGGAGAAGATAGTGGTATGATGCGAGGAGGTAACCGCGAAATGCGAAGAATGATGGACAAGATGGGTCTTGACATGAATGAATTACAAAATGTTCAAGAAGTCATTATTAAAACCGACAAAAAAGAGATCATAATTTCAAAGCCTTCAGTTACTGAAATGAAAGCAAAAGATAGTTCAATTTTTACTGTAACAGCAGATAGTTATGAAGAAGCTGAATTAGAAGTTCCGATTTTCTCTGATGATGATATTCAATTAGTTAGTCAACAGGCAGGTGTTGATGAAGAAAAGGCAAAAAGTGCTTTAGAAGAGGCTAATGGCGATCTAGCCAGAGCAATTTTACTCCTAACTTCAGGATAATTACCCTTTTTGTGCCTAAAATAAGCCCTAAAAATGAATGATTTAATAAATGGAATTTATGAAATCTGATTAACATGGCAGATGTTGCAGAATCAAAAGTTACTGGAATTATCAAGTCTTTGAATGGTTTAGAAGATGATTTAGATTCTTTGACCGGCAAAGTTGGAGATATGAAAAAACAGCTAAGTGTAAAAACTTTGAGTGAAATTGATACGTTATTAGAAAAAACTCGTGAAATGGCTACAAAAGAAGCTGAAGTAATGATTAATGCAGCAAAAGAAAAGGCTAATTCAGAATCTGCAAAAATTGCACAAGAAGGTGATTCTAAATTGGCTGAAATTGAATCAAATGTTAATACCAATTTTGATGATATGGTAAAACATGTTGTCTCTACAATTTTGAAATCATAATACCATTAAAATTTCTGGTACAGATCAATTTTAAATCTGAGATATTTTACTGATCAATAATGCAGTCTTTACTTGATCAAGTTAATATTTTAATCAAAATGAAAGTGGGAGACCCATATCGATTAGAACATATCAAACTAATGTTAAAACAAAAACGAACTGTATATGGTTCTGACAGAGCGTATCTTGATAAATTAATTCATGAATATATTGAGCAGGTTAAGACTCAAAAAAAATTAGCAAAAATTCGTGGTGAAAATCCATTTGAAGAAGACTCTGAAAATATAATTTCTGAGGAGAATATTGATGAAGATGATGTAATACCTGATAAATCACCTGATAAATCACCTGATAAATCACCTGATAAATCACCTGATAAATCACCTGATAAGATAATTGAAAAAAAATCTAACAATGGAAATACAAAAAACATTATCATAATAATTGGAGTTTTAGGAATTTTAGCTATTATTGGTGGTGCAGTGGCCATGAATGGTGGATTTGATAAAACGGTTACTTCAGTTGAATCTCCTGTAGAATTATCTGTTGAGGTAATTGATGAACCATCAGAAACTGATATTGAAACTAATTCAAAATGTGGAGCTGGAACTGTATTTGATGAAGCAACAAACACTTGTGTGATCCCATAATTGTTTCAAAAATATTTTTTTAATTTTAAAAAATTACACAAATTTGTAATCAAATAAAAAAATATCATTAAAAAATTATCTATAACTATTTATTGTCTTTTTTTTTATTTTTCTTGAAAATTATAATTTTCTAATGAAAAAACTTGTAATAATTTTATCATTTTTTTTTATTTCTTATAATTTTTAGCGATCCATGCTTATATAGTTACAATTTCTATATAAAATACTAAAATGACATGCAAAGGCATCTGTGTTAGATATAAAGCTCAAAAACCAGTTGGAACAGGTAGATATGCATCTGGACAAAGAAGATGTCAAATTTGTGAAATTTTCATTAAATGGGAAGGCCTTTGGTGTCCTTGTTGTGGATATAGATTAAGAACAAAACCACGAAATTTGAAGTACAAAGCAAAACTTCGTGCAAGAGTAGAAGCTGATTCTGCAGAGGAGGTAGAAACAAACTCTATTGCTGCAATGGAAGAAGAATTAGTTGCTGAAGCTGCCGGAAAACCAAAGTCAAAAACAACTAAAGCAAAAACAACTAAAGCAAAAACAACTAAAACAACAACAAAAGGCAAAGAAAAAACAGCTTGTCAATTTTGTGGTAAACTCTATGTGTTTATTGATAAGCATGAAAAAAAGTGTAAAAAAAATCCAGAAAATCAATGAATAGCATTAAAAGCATAAGATTAGTTTGAAAATTATTGAATTCTTCAAATGGATTTCTAAATAAAATTGTTAAATTAGAAAATCGTACTTTTTCTTTAAGAACTCAAAAATTTGAAAATGGATTTTTTATATCAGTTTCTGAAGATAATGATAAGATTGGTTCAATGACTATTTCTTTGGCAAATGGACCTACTCCAACTACAACAACTATTATCCCATCAAAAAATGAATCATTATTTTTAAGATTAATTTCTGAACGAATCAGTACGAAAATGAACGGTATTGCACTAGTATCCATATTTGTTAAAAATGAATTAGAACCATCAACCGCAAAAGCCTTAATGTCTGAAGTAATGGAAATGATAGAAAATGAGTGATTTAAGAGATTATATTTCAAAAGTTAAAAAAATTAAAGAGCTTAAAACCATTAAAACCAAAGTCTCAACGAAATATGAGATTGCTGGAATTACTGCTAAAGTAGATCAATCCCATGCAGTATTATTTGAAAATATCAAAGAAAGTGATTTCAGACTAGTATCAAACTTGGTTGGAACCAGAAATAGGTTTGCCCTAGCAGTTGGAGGTACAGAAAATAATATCCATCAAAAAGTAATTTCAGCAATAAAAAACTCAAAAGCCCCAAAAATTGTGCCTAATGGAAAATTTATGGAAAATAAATCAAAAAACATCAATTTCACTTCTTCAACATCGAAGTCAACATCATCGCAGCTGCACCAATTCCAGCACCAACTGCAAGGCCACCTAAGATGGCTGCACCGAACACCTCTTCGGGATCTCTCTTGAGAGATTCTTCCTTCAATTTCTTCAGATGGTATGCGACTACTTGTTGTGAAGTCCCAATTGCATCCGCTATCTCTTGTTGTGACCAACCAACCGCTCTAAGCTTGAGCAGTTTAGCCAGTTCAGAAGGGTCCAGCGCCATGTTACTCACCTCTGCCGAATAGGTATTTTACCTTAAAGTTTTGTACAATACAAAAAATATGCTTAATTTACCAATTGTTATACAACAATTGACCACTATTGTGTTTCGGCATATTGAGAAGCCGACTCTCTTTCGACGGTTCAATGGGAACTCGTATTTCCAGCATCCACGGAAGAATGGTTCTCGATTCTCGCGGTAATCCAACAGTCGAAGTTGACTGTATTACCGAAGATGGAACGCTTGGTCGAGCAATGGTTCCCTCAGGAGCTAGTACAGGTCGCCACGAAGCGGTCGAACTACGCGATGGTGGAGATCGCTGGGCTGGCAAAGGAGTCGACAAGGCGGTTGCAAATGTCAACGGGCCAATCGCAGATGCTCTCATCGGAATGGATGCTAG
>LUMP01000305.1_pt1 | contig 19531 bp, 21 predicted proteins | sample 729641 | NCBI WGS metagenome assembly LUMP01 (sample SAMN03860260, study PRJNA289734) | marine metagenome | biome: seawater column; feature: ocean; material: water; isolation source: Red Sea water column Station 12 - depth 47m | place: Saudi Arabia: Red Sea | collected 2011-10-15 | depth 47 m | reverse complement strand
GCAGTAGCTTTCACTAGGTTTTATCGCAAGTCCCCTCATATATAAAATTATTATTATGGGTAACCAAAAACTATCAACAAAGGCTCTTCATGCAGGACATGATACTAGCCTAACTCAAGGAACAAGAGCAGTTCCTCTTTATCAATCAACATCTTATGTGTTTAATAACGCTGATCATGCCGCAAATCTTTTTGCCTTGGCTGAACCAGGATATATTTATACAAGATTAAATAATCCTACCAACGATGTATTAGAACAGAGATTAGCATCTTTAGAAGGCGGTATAGGTGCTGTTGTCACTGCTGGGGGAACAGCAGCAATATCAACCACTCTTTTAACTTTATTAAGATCTGGTGATCATATTGTAGCTTCAAACAGCTTATATGGTGGAACATACAATCTCTTAAATGTAACTTTACCAAGATTAGGTATTACAACAACATTTGTAGATCCATCTAATCCTGAAAATTTTGCTGATGCAGTTCAAGAAAATACAAGAGTATTTTTTGCAGAATCACTAGGAAATCCAAAACTAGATGTATTAGATCTTTCTGAAATCTCAAAAAGAGCTAAAGCTTCTAAAGTTCCTTTTATTGTAGATAATACAGTTGCAACACCAGCTTTATTAAGACCAATTGAGCATGGTGCAGATATTGTAATCCACTCATTAACAAAATTTATTAATGGAAACGGAACAGCCCTTGGCGGTGTTATTATCGATGCAGGTAAATTTGATTGGTCAAACGGAAAATTTCCAGAATTTACAGAGCCGTCAGCAGGTTATCATGGATTAATTTATCATGATGTTTTAGCGGAGGCGTCTTTCATTGCAAAAGTAAGAATTGAAGGTCTTAGAGATTTAGGTGCAGCACTTAGTCCTTTTAATGCATTTCAAATTTTACAAGGTTTAGAAACTCTTGATGTTAGAATGAAAAGGCATAGTGAAAATGCTTTAAAACTTGCACAATGGCTTGAATCTAGGGATGAAGTTACTTGGGTTAATTATCCAGGTTTAGAAAGTAGTAAATACAAAAAATTGTCAGATAAATATTTACCAAACGGTCAAAGTGGTATTGTTACTTTTGGAGTAAAAGGAGGATATGATAGTGCTAAAACAGTAGCTGATAAAACTGAAATTTTCTCTTTGCTAGCTAACATCGGAGATTCTAAATCACTGATTATTCATCCTGCAAGTACCACTCATCAACAATTAAATGATGATCAGCAAGTTACAACAGGTGTAACTAAAGATTTAATCAGACTTTCAGTTGGATTAGAAGATATAGATGATCTTAAGGGTGATTTAGAACTTGCATTTTCTCAAATTGACTCTAAAGTATTGTCTACTTAATCAATGGATTTAAATCTTAAATACATTGAAGTAAAAAATGTTCAAATTTATTCTGGTAGGGAAGTTGATTTTCATCTTTCCTACCAAAATTTTGGACAAGATATTAATCAATTTCCGGTAGTTGTTGTAAACCATTCATTAACTGGGAATTCTAATGTGTCTGGCCAAAATGGATGGTGGAAAGATTTAATTGGAAAAAACAAATTAATTGACACAGATCGTTTTGCTGTTTTAGCATTTAATATACCTGGAAATTGCTTTGGAAAAGAAAAGAATGAATTTCTTGATGATTTAATTTTAGGTGATGTAGCAAAAGCATTTAATAAAGCTTTATCTCAATTGGGAATTAACAGGGTTCATTCACTTATTGGAGGATCTGTTGGTGGAGGCCTTGTTTGGGAAATGGGAGCTTTAAATCCCGAGTTATTTGAAAATTTAATTCCAATTGCAGCTAATTATAAATCTTCCGACTGGTTATTAGCTAACACTTATTTACAATCTAAATTATTAGAAAATTCATCTGATCCTATTGTTGATGCTCGAATTCATGCTATGTTAACTTACAGAAATCCACTCTCATTAAATAAAAAATTTCAAAACGAGACTGATGGATTTTCAAGAAAAGTTACTAATTGGTTGGATTTTCATGGAGATACATTAAAAAATAGATTTGAACTAGATGCCTACAAAACAATGAATAAGTTTCTTTCTTCAATAGATATTGAAACTTATGCTAACTCTAATATTGAAAATCTTATAAAAAAAATAAAAAGTAACGTATATATTATTTCTATAAATACTGACTTGCTTTTTACCGATTATGAACTAAGAGAAACTTATAAAAAGTTAAGCCTAATTAAAGATAATATTTACTATTATCAGATAAAATCAAATCATGGTCATGATGCTTTTTTTATTGAATTTGATCAAATTAAAAACTTTCTCAAAGATTGTTATAAAGAATAGATTTTGATAATTAAATTATCTGATGTATTTTTGATCTATAATGAATAAAGGATATAACACAAAATTCTATTTCTACTTTTACTATTTAAGTATTAAGAGGATTTTTTGTTAATAAATAAATAAATTAAATCAAAGAGTCCTGAATTTCAGGACTTTTTTTTTGGACAATGAAAATAGCAATACAGGGGATAGCAGGTTCTTATCATGATGAAGTAGCTAAAAATTACTTTGGAAATGAATGTACAATAATAGATTGTATGACATTTGATGATGTAGTTTTATCTGTTAAAGATGGGATTTCTGATTTTGGTGTAATGGCCATTGAAAATTCTATTGCAGGTTCATTAATACCTAATTATTCACTAATTGATGAGAATAATCTTAAAATTATTGGAGAGTATTATATAAATATTAATCATCAATTGATGGTAAGTCCTGGAACTAATATTAATGAAATTAAAACTATTTCATCGCACCCTATGGCCCTGCTTCAATGTAAAGATTTTTTAAAAAATTCAAATAAATTAATTTTAGAGGATAAAGATACAGCTGAAGTTGCACGTAAGATTTCTAAAAATAAGCTAACTGAAGTTGCAGCAATTGCAAGTGAAAAAGCCGCTGAAATATATGGGTTAGATATAGTCGAAAAGAATATTCAGACAATAAAAAATAATGAGACTAGATTTGTGATTGTATCTTCAGAAGACTCATTGAATTCAACCATAGAAAAAAACAAGGCATCTTTAAAGTTAATTCTTAATCACAGTAATGGAAGCTTAGCTAAGGTTTTAAATATTTTCTCTGATAATAATATCAATCTAACAAAAATTCAATCCATTCCCGTAATTGAAACACCCTGGAAATACTCTTTTTTTATTGATTTAACTTTTACAAACATCAATGATTATACTAATGCAGTTAAAAATGTTAAACTATGTTCGGAGTTGTTTAAGGAATTTGGTTTATATAAAAGTGAAAAATTATGATTAAAGTTGCTGAAAGATTAAATCATATTGAAGAATATTATTTTTCAAAAAAATTAAGAGAGGTAAAGAAACTCGAGATGGATGGTAAACCAATTATCAATATGGGTATCGGTAGTCCTGATATTTTGCCTCCGAAGAAAATATCTGAGTCGTTAGAAAAATCATTAAATCATAAAAATGCTCATAGATACCAGAGTTATAAAGGAACAGATTTATTGAGAGAATCAATTAAGAATTTTTATAAATCTAATTATAATGTTGAATTAAACTCTGATAATAATATACTTCCATTACTTGGATCAAAAGAAGGGATTATGCACATCTCATTAGCATTTTTAAATCCTGGTGATGAGGTATTAATTCCTGATCCTGGTTATCCAACTTATACATCAGTTACAAATATTGTTGGTGCAAAACCAATATATTTTGATTTAAGTGAAGAAAATTCTTGGCTTCCAGATATTGATAAACTAAATCAATTGAATTTAACTAAAGTTAAACTTATGTGGATTAATTATCCGAATATGCCAACAGGTTCTGACTTAGATAAAGTTAAGTTTGAGGAACTTGTTTTTTTTGCTAAACAAAATGAAATTTTATTGATAAATGATAATCCATATAGTTTTATACTAAATAAAAATCCAAAAAGTATATTATCTATTGAAAACTCAATTGATTATTGTATGGAATTAAACTCACTTAGCAAGTCATTTAATATGTCAGGTTGGAGAGTTGGAATGCTAATAGGTTCAAAGCAAAATATTGATAGTGTTTTAAAAATAAAATCCAATATGGATTCCGGTATGTTTTACGGAGTTCAGATGGGAGCTGTAAATGCTTTAAAACTAGATGAAAGTTGGTTTAATAAAATCAATGATATTTATTTAAAAAGAAAAAAAATTGTTTTAGAAATATGTGACATTTTAAACTTATCATATGATTCAAAATCAGTTGGAATGTTTGTTTGGGCAAAAATTAATTCAAACAAATCATCAAAAGAATTAACTGATTATTTACTGTATGAGAAAAATATTTTTGTTGCACCAGGATTTATTTTTGGAAAAAATGGTGAAGGATATATTCGTTTTTCATTGTGTTTAGACGAGCAATTAATTATTAAAGCAAAAAGTAGATTAAAATGAAAATTGGAATAATCGGACTAGGATTAATGGGTGGGTCATTCTCTTATGATATTAAAGAGTTATATCCTAATGCTGAAATTTCAGGATTTGATATTTCAAAGGAAAATATAACTGTTGCTAGTGAATTAGGTATAATTAATTCTTTATTTGATATTGAAAAAATATCTGATTATAATATCATTGTTGTTTCAGTCCCTGTTGATAAATCAATTGAGTCATTGATGTAGGTTCAACTAAGCAAAAAATATGTAGTGAATTAAAAAATCATCCTAATAGAAAAAACTTTTTGGCAATGCACCCAATTTCAGGAACTGAAAATAGTGGACCATATGCAGCTAAGAAAAATTTATATTTTAATATAACTAATATTATTTGTGAGCCTAACCAGACTGATCCTGATTTACTAAAGTATGCTATGAATTTATTTGAAAAATTTAAAATGAAGATAATAAATATGGATCCCTTTTCTCATGATCAACATATATCATATGTTTCTCATCTTTCACATATAACTTCATTTATTTTAGCTAAAACAGTTATTCAAAAAGAAAAAAATGAAAAAAATATTTTCGATCTCGCTGGTAGTGGATTTGAATCAACAGTTAGATTAGCAAAAAGTTCATCTGAAATGTGGACGCCAATCTTTCTTCAGAATAAAGACAATATTTTAGAGGCTTTAAATGGATATATTAATAATCTTGAGGAGTTAAAAAAATTAATAATAAATAATGATAAAAAATCTATAATTAAAGATTTAAATAATATAAATAGAGTTAAAAAAATTCTTTCGGGGATAAACAATAAAAACGATGAAAAATAACAAAAAACTTAGAAAATGGCTTGATGATTTTAAATTAGATCATCCATTAGTAATTGCTGGGCCATGTAGTGCTGAAACTGAAACTCAAATGATGAGTATTGCTAATGAACTTAAAGATTCTGATGTATCTATTTTCAGAGCTGGTATCTGGAAACCTAGAACAAGGCCAGGCATGTTTGAAGGGGTTGGTTCAATTGGACTTAAGTGGCTACAAAAGGTAAAAAAAGAAACAGGATTACTAACAGCTACTGAAGTAGCAAATGCAAATCATGTAAAGCTTGCTATTGAACATGATGTAGATGTTTTATGGATTGGTGCTAGATCTACAGTTAGTCCATTTATTGTTCAAGAAATTGCCGATGCCCTTGAAGGAACAAATAAAATAGTTTTGATAAAAAATCCTGTTAACCCTGATTTAGCATTATGGTATGGCGGAATTGAAAGATTATATTCATCTAATATTAAAAAACTTGGTGTTATTCACAGAGGATTTTCTACATACTCAAAATCAAAATTTAGAAATAATCCAGAATGGCAAATTCCAATTGAACTTCAAAATAGATTTCCTGATTTACCACTAATTTGTGATCCTTCACATATATGTGGGAGAAGAGATTTATTACATGATGTTTCTCAAATTTCTCTAGATCTAAACTTTGATGGATTAATGATTGAATCTCATGTTGATCCAGATAACGCATGGAGTGATGCTGCTCAACAAATTACACCAAAGGTTTTAATACAACTAATGAAAGAGTTAAAGATTAGAAAAGGAGCTTTTAAGGAAGAGAGTTATGTAAATAAACTTGCAAAATATAGAACAAAAATTGACATAGCAGATAATGATATTATAGAAATTTTATCTAAACGAATGATTATTTCAGATAAAATTGGTAAACTAAAGAAAAAACAAAATGTTGCTGTTTTACAATCAAAAAGATGGAATGAAATTTTAGGTAAAATGATTTTAGAGGGAAAAGAAAAAGGATTAAGTGAGGATTTTGTTTTGAAAATTTTTAAAGCAATTCATCAAGAATCAATAAATCATCAAAATAAAATACTAAATAGTTAATGATAGGGTTAGTTTACAAATCAACAGGTAGTTTTTATAAAATAAAATTAGAAAATGGAACTTTTGTAGATTGTAAACTTTCAGGAAAATTTAGAATTCAGGATATAAATTCGACTAATCCAATTTGTGTCGGAGATCAAGTACTTGTAGATTTAAATGAATCTTCTGGTAATGTAATAAAGGAATTATTTGAAAGAAAGAATTATGTTGTGCGAAAGTCAGTCAAATTATCGAAACAATTTCACATTATAGCCTCAAATATTAATCTTTGTTTTTTAATTGTTACACCAAAAAACCCTGAAACATCAACTATGTTTATTGATAGATTTTTAGCATCAACTATTTCATATGGTATTGATACGTTGATTTTATTTAACAAGATTGATAATTATGATAAAAAGTCTAAAGAAATTGTAAAAAATCTTGAAGAAATATATACATCGGCTGGTTATAAAACAATTTCAGTTTCAGGAAAGAAAAAAATCAATATTGATGAACTTAAAAGTATTATGATAGGTAATACATGTGTTTTCTCAGGACACAGCGGAGTTGGAAAATCAACTTTGATAAATTCTCTAGATTCAGATCTAAATATTAAAACATTACCAATTTCTGATTCTAATTTAACTGGTCAACATACTACTACTTTTTCCCAAATGTATGATTTGAACTTTGGTTCTAAAATCATTGACACACCAGGCATAAAAGGTTTCGGGTTATATAATGTTAATAAACACGAATTAAAAGATTATTTTAAAGAGTTTTTAAATATCAATTCGTGTAAATTCAATAACTGTACACATAATCATGAACCTGGCTGTGAGATTAAAAAAAGTGTTGATAATGGATTAATTTCAAGATCTAGGTATAATAACTACATTTCAATGTTATTAGAAATAGAAAATAATTTTAGGTAAATGAAAGCTGTAATTCAAAGGGTTAATTATTCTAAACTTAAAATTCATGGTGAAGTTTATAGTGAAATTTCCAAAGGATTAATGGTTCTTTTAGGGATTACTCATGAAGATACAATTGATGATATTAAATGGTTATCAAATAAAATTGTAAATCTTAGAATTTTTAATGATGATAATGGAATAATGAATAAATCTGTAAAAGAAATTGATGGAGATTTACAAGTTGTAAGCCAATTTACTCTACATGCACTAACAAAAAAAGGAAACAGGCCCTCTTACATTCATGCAGCGAAAGGTGAATTTGCTGAAATTAACTATAATTTATTTGTTGATGAAATTAATATGATTTTCAATAAAAAAATAAAAACTGGTAAATTTGGTGCTGATATGCAGATTGATTTTGAAAATGATGGTCCTGTCACTATAATTATTGATTCAAAAAATAAAGTCTAAAATGGAATTAAATATTTTACAAAAAAAAGTTGATGATTGGATTAAAAAGTATGGTGTAAGGTACTTTAATGAGCTTACCAATATGGCTCAACTTACCGAAGAGGTTGGAGAAGTAGCTAGAATTATTTCCAGAGTATATGGTGAGCAATCCCCAAAAAAGAATGAAAAAATTAATGATTTAGGTGAGGAACTGGCTGATGTTTTATTTGTTTTAATATGTTTAGCTAATCAAACTGGTGTTGATTTAGAAAAGGCTTTTGAAGAAAAATTAAATAAGAAAACAAAAAGAGATAAAAACAGACATTTCTCTAATGAAAAATTAAAATGAAAAAAGTTGAGATAACACCATCTGATTTATCTCCTGATTCTAGTATTAAAATTTCTGGTTCTAAAAGTGAGTCAAACAGAGTTTTAATCTTAAACTCAATATTCAAAAATATTAAAATCGGTAACCTTTCAGATTCTGATGATTCGGTTGTCCTTAAAAATGCTCTTGAAAATCTTCATAAAAATATTGATATACATCATGCTGGTACTGCAATGAGATTTTTAACTGCTTATCTCTCAACTTTAGATGGAGGTAAGTTCATATTAACTGGGTCAAAAAGAATGAAAGAAAGACCTATTGGTATTTTAGTTGATGCTCTAAAAAATTTAGGATTTAATATTAATTATCTCAAAAAAAAGGGTTACCCACCTTTAGAAATTAATGGAACTAAAAGTGAAAAGTCAATTATAAAACTTAAATCTGATATTAGTAGTCAATTTATCAGTGCTTTAATTTTAATTGGGCCAACTTTTAAAAATGGTTTAACAATTGAACTTGATGGTGAAATTATTTCTAAACCCTATATAAATTTGACTTTGAATGTTTTAAAGAGAATGGGAATAGGGTATTCGTTCAGAAAAAATATAATTAAAATTGATAATGTTAAAGAGATTAACCCAATAAAATATTTAATTGAATCAGATTGGAGTTCTTCATCTTATTTTTACTCAATTGTAGCTATTGACAAAAAAATAAATATAAAACTTAGTAACTTTTTTAAAGAATCTTTTCAAGGTGACAGTTTTATAGAAAAAATATTTACAAAACTAGGTGTTAAAACCGAATTTTTAAATCAAAATGAAATACTATTATCTCCGATTGACGACTATGAAAGACCAAGTAGTTTATCATTTAATTTAATAGATAATCCTGATTTAGCTCAAACAGTTGCAGTAACTTGTTTGGCTTTAAAAATCCAAGTTAAAATAACAGGTTTACAAACACTAAAAATTAAAGAAACTGATAGAATTCTAGCATTATATAATGAACTGTCATAATGAACTGTCAAAGTTGGGTGCAAAAATTATTTTTGATGATGCTAGTATTGAAATTATTCCTCCGGTTAACTTTAATAAAAATATTGAAATATTCACCTATGATGACCATAGAATGGCTTTATCATTTGCCCCATTAGGTTTGATTACACCTCTGATAATTAATGACCCAGATGTTGTAACAAAATCATTTCGAAGTTATTGGAATGATTTATTACAATTAAATTTCAATTTAAAATTTAAAAATTAATTCTCATTTTACTTGACAACCCCTATGCTGTAAATGTATATTTGCCGCTTTAATTTATTTTATGAAACTATCAAATTTTACATATGATTTGCCAAAAGAGTTATTGGCAGAATATCCTTCTGATCAAAGAGATGAATCAAGACTTATGGTTTTACATAGAGATTCAAAAAAAATTGAGCATAAACACTTCAAAGATGTCATAGATTATTTTGATGATGGAGATGCATTTGTTTTGAATGATACAAAGGTTTTTCCAGCAAGATTAATGGGAAACAAAGAAAAAACAGGTGCTCGAATTGAAGTTTTTCTATTGAGAGAGTTAAGTAGAGATCAAAGACTTTGGGATGTTCTTGTAGATCCTGCTAGAAAAATAAGAATAGGAAATAAATTATATTTTGGCAATGATGATAGTTTAGTAGCTGAAGTTATTGATAACACTACTTCAAGAGGTCGAACTTTAAGATTTTTATATGATGGAACTTATGAGGAATTTAGAGAAAAATTACTCGAACTTGGACAAACTCCTTTGCCTAAGTATATAAAAAGAGAAGAAGAAGATTTTGATAAAGAGAGATATCAAACTATTTATGCTAAAAATGAGGGAGCTGTTGCTGCTCCAACTGCTGGTCTTCACTTTTCAAAACATCTTTTAAAGAGATTGCAAATTAAAGGAATTAGTCTTGCTGAACTAACACTACATGTTGGGTTGGGCACTTTTAGTCCTGTTGAAGTTGAAGATCTTTCAAAACATAAAATGGATTCTGAAGAATTATTTATTAATCAAAAGGCTGTTGATATTGTTAACGAAACAAAAAATAATAAGAAAAAAGTTTGTGCTGTTGGAACAACTGTGATGAGAGGTTTAGAATCATCAGTTTCATCAATTGGGACTTTAAATCCATATGTGGGTTGGACACATAAATTTATTTTTCCACCATATCAATTTAGTATTGCTAATTCATTAATTACAAACTTTCATATGCCAAAGTCTACATTACTTATGATGGTTTCAGCATTTGCAGGCCATGATTTTATGATGGAAGCATACGAAGAAGCAGTTAAGGAAAAATATAGATTTTATTCTTATGGGGATGCTATGTTAATTCTTTAGCATGTCTGTAAAAGTTGATGATATTAGATCAATTAGCTTAGAAAAGCTAAATAAATTTGTAGAGAAGAATAACTTTCCATTATACAGATCAAATCAAATTTTTAACTGGATTAATAAATCCTCAGTTAAAAGTTTTGATGACATGACTAATTTACCAAAGAGTCTTATTGATTTATTGAAGGAAAATTTTAGATTAAATTTTAGTCAGATATCATCTAAACAGATTAGTATTGATTCAACAATGAAGTTTGCAATTAAATTGCATGACAAATTGGTAGTGGAATCTGTATTAATACCATCTGGTGACAGAGTTACAGCATGTGTCTCTAGCCAAGTTGGGTGCAGTTTAGACTGTGAATTTTGTGCTACTTCAAAGCTTTCAAGAATGAGAAATCTTGAATCGTATGAAATTTTTGATCAAATAATACTTTTGAATGAGCAATCGATTGAAAATTATTCTCTTCCAATTTCGAACATTGTTTTTATGGGAATGGGAGAGCCCTTATTGAATTATAATAATGTCATTAATTCTATAAATTTAATTACTGGAAAGGAAGGAATTGAAATATCTAATAAAAAAATTACTTTATCAACCTCAGGAATTTCAAAAATGATACATAAGATGGCTGATGACAATGTTAAGTTTAATCTTGCCATTTCACTTCACTCAGCTATTGAATCAACTAGAAATGAAATTATGCCTTTTTCTAAATCTTTTCCTCTTGATCAATTAATTAAAAGTCTTGAATATTGGTATAAAAAAACTAAACAAAAAGTAACTTTTGAGTATTTAATTTGGAAGGGAATAAATGATGATTTTGAACACATAAATGCTCTCGTTAAAATCTGTAAAAGAGTTCCATCAAAAGTTAATTTGATTGAATATAATAGTATTGATGATCCTAGATTTTCAAAAGCAGATGAATTATGGGTTAATAATTATTTAAATATTCTCAAAGAAAATAAAGTATCTGCTTCAATTAGAAGATCTAGAGGTAAAGATATACAAGCAGCCTGTGGTCAATTGGCAAATAAACATTAAATTAACTTAAAGTGAAAAAGGTATTCAAAATAAGAGAGCCAATATCAAAAGAAATGGAAGTTTTTGAAGAAAAGTTTTCTAATCTAATGCTTACTAAAGTCCCGTTACTAAACAGAATCACTCACTACATAATTAAAAGAAAAGGTAAGCAAATGCGACCAATGCTTATCTTTTTGTGTTCCAAACTCTTATCAGGTGGAAAGGTAAATGAAAAGGTTTTCAGAGGAGCTTCTGTAATTGAATTAATTCACACTGCCACTTTAATTCATGATGATGTTGTTGATGATAGCAATAGGAGAAGAGGTTTTTTTTCAATTAATGCGATATGGAAAAATAAAATTGCTGTTCTAGTAGGTGATTTTCTGCTTTCCAAGGGGATGCTTTTATGTATTGAAAATAAAGATTATGATTTGCTTGAAATTATTTCTGAGTCTGTCAGAAATATGAGTGAGGGAGAACTTTTACAAATTGAAAAGGCAAAAAATTTAGATATTCAAGAGGATATTTACTTTGAAATAATTACCAAGAAGACAGCCTCTTTAATTAGTTCATGTTGTAAAATTGCAGCTTGTGGTGTAGGAAGCTCAAAAAAAGAACAAAAGTTAATTGGAGATTTAGGTAACTCAATTGGAATTGCATTTCAAATTAAAGATGATTTATTTGATTATGGAAGAAAAAAGATAGGTAAGCCTAGAGGAATAGATATTAAAGAAAAAAAATTAACACTTCCTTTAATTTATTCTATTAATAATTCTGATAGATCAAAAAAAAGATGGTTAATTAATTCTATTAAAAAACATAGTAAAGATAAAAAAGTAGTAAAAGAAATAATTAACTATGTGAAGGAAACAGGTGGTTTAGAATATGCTATTGAAAAAATGAATCTCTATCACAGAAGTGCCATTAAAATTTTAGAAAAATTTCCAAAATCTAAATACAGTGATGCTTTAAAAGAAATGATTGATTATGTTATTGAAAGAGATTATTAAATTTATATAATGATATCAAAAATCACCATAGATAAAGTTTTTGAAACTGCAGTAGTAGAAGAAGTTATTGGTGATTTTATTCAACTCAAAAAATCAGGTTCGAATTACAAAGGGCTAAGTCCTTTTACTGACGAAAAGACACCAAGTTTTATGGTTTCTCCTGCTAAACAAATATGGAAAGATTTTAGTAGTGGTAAGGGTGGAAATGTAATTGCTTTTCTCATGGAGCATGAACAATTATCATATCCAGAAGCAATAAAATATTTAGCAAAAAAATACAATATTGAAATTGAAGAAACTCAGTTAAGCGATAAGCAAAAAGAAAAAATAAATGAAAAAGAAAAATTGTTTATAATTACTGATATTGCAAAAAATTATTTTATTGAAAGATTTCATAAATCAGAATTTGGAAAAAATATTGCCAAATCCTACATGCTTGAAAGAAATTTTGACAATGAAATAATAGAAAAATTTGAGGTAGGTTGTTTAACCGAGTCTATTGATGGGTTAAAAAAATTTTTATTAGATAAAAATTATAATATTGATGATCTAATTTCTTTAGGTTTAGTTTCTTCAAAAACTAATAATGACATTTACAGGGCTAGAATTATATTTCCGATTAAAACTATTTCTGGAAGAACAGCTGGTTTTGGTGCTAGGACTTTAAAGACAAATATTAAATCAGCAAAATATATTAACAGCCCTGAATCTATAATATACAATAAAAGTAAAATTCTTTTTGGTCTTTATAATTCTAAAAGTGAGATTGTAAAAAAAGATAATTGTTATGTGGTTGAAGGCTATACTGATGTAATGAGATTTCATCAAAAGGGAATTAAAAATGTTGTTTCTTCATCTGGCACAGCTTTGTCTATTGATCAAATTAATTTAATTAGGAGATTAACTAAAAACATAACAATGCTTTATGACTCAGATAAAGCGGGAGTTAGTGCTACTGTTCGTAGTATTGATTTAATCTTAGAGCAAAACATGAATGTTAGTGTTGTCTTGTTTCCAAATAATGAAGATCCTGACAGTTTTGCTAGTAACAAGGATACTAATGAGATTGTAAATTTTTTAGATAATAATTCAATTGATTTTATTGAATTTAAAGCAAAACTCTTAAATGATTCTTTAAAAAAATCACCAACTGAAAAAGCTAAAATAATAAATGAAATAGTGTTAAGTATTTCAAAAATACCTGATAGGATTAAACAAGAAATTTATATCAAACATTGTTCAGAAATCATGAATATTTCTGAAAACACTTTATTTAATGTTTTAGCTCAAATAGTTGTTACAAAAAAACAAATTCCGAGTAGGACTCCAATAAAAGAGAAAACAATTGTTGAACATAGAAAGGTTGATCAAATTTTTGAATTAGAAAAAAAAATAATCGAAATATTGATTTTATACGGTGAAAAAAAAGTGATTTTTGATGAAATTAAGTTAATAAAAAACGAAAAAGGTGATTTTACATACAAGCCTGTTAAAGTTGAGTCTTTAGTTTTTGAAAAAATATTTTTAGATCTTCAATCTGATGAGGTTGAGTTTGCAAATGAGAGTTTTAAAAACTTATATAAAATGCTAATTAGTGAATACCAAAAAAGTGAAAATTTTGATCCAAAAACTTTTTTAAATTCATTAGATGAGAAGCTTTCAAACCTAGTTACAACAATTCTTATTAATGAAGATATATATCAATTGCATAATTGGGAAACCAAAAATATATATGTAAAACAAAAATCAAAATCAATATCACAGCTAGTTACTGAAACTATACTAACACTACGAACTTTATTGATAAATAAAAAGGTTAATGAATTGAGTAAACAAAAAAGTGAGACAGATAATTTAGATCAGGATCTATTGGACGAAATTGTTAATTATTATCAATTAAAATCTTTGTTATCGAAAAAGCTAAATAGGGTTATTTAGTTTTGAAATGTTCTGGAATTATACAAATTGGTATAGGTTCCATTTTATGCTTATTTGCAGAGTTAAATTGATTTAAAATTTTGTAGACTTCAATTTCTCGTGAACTTAATGTTTCAATTTGAACTTTATTCTCTACTTGTTTCATAGCTTTTTCAAGCTCTTCATATGAAGCACCAAGTTGATCTTCATCAGTACGTGAATCATCCCATAGTCCATCAGTTGGTGGAGCTTTTATGATGCTATCAATGATGCCAAGTTCTTTAGCAATTAGTCTAACATCTGTTTTCGTAAGATCAGCTATAGGTGAAAGATCAACTCCGCCATCACCATATTTTGTGTAAAACCCAACTCCAAAATCTTCAACTTTATTGCCAGTACCAACAACTAAGTAATTATTAATTGCAGCATAATAATATAAAGTAGTCATTCTAAGCCTTGATCGAGAATTAGCTAATGCTAAAAGATTATTTTTTGATTCAATCTTTTGAATTTTTTGTGAAAATTTATCAAAAGATTCTGTTAAATCAATTACTTCTGAGCTTACATTAGAAAAATTATTTTTTAACCATTCAATATGGTTTCCTGATCTTTCAAGTTCTTGATTTGATTGGAAAATTGGCATCTCCAAACAAAGAGTTGGACGACCCGTAGAAGCAGCAAGTGTTGATGTTACGGCTGAATCAATACCTCCAGAAATCCCAACTACATATCCTTTTGTGTGTGAATCATTAGTGTAAGAATTTAGCCAATTAACAATGTGTTTGATTACCTTTGAATAATTCATGAATTACAAAAAAAATTATTATCAAATTTTTTGCCAAATTAATTTATTTAAGCATTATTATAAAATCATTTTCTCCTTTATTTTAATTTTTGTATCAGGTTGTAGTAATAAAATCAATAAAGTTTATGATTTAGTTAGTATTGATAGGTTTGAAAAAAAATTTTTTAATGCTGATTCAGATTCATTGAGTAAATTAATTAATGATTATCCTTTTCTATTTCCTTCAAATTTTAATAAAGAAGAATGGGTTAACATAAAAAACGATTCTTTACGAAAATTTATTTTTAATGAATCAATTAAAAAATATGATGACAAAAAATTAAATAGAGAAATTTCAGCACTATATTCGAATTTAAGTAATCAATTTTCAGATTTTAATTCTCCTAAGATAATTACTCTAAATAATGGAATTGATTATCAATTTAAAATTATTACTACAGATTCATTAGTTTTATTATCGTTGGATTGTTACCTCGACAACCAAGACTTATACAAAAATATTCCATCATATATTTCGCAAAGAATGAGTGAAGAATTTTTAGTAAGAGATTTAGCTGAAAAATTAATCTCGAGACATGTTATCTATCCAAGAAATCGTCAATTTATTAGTAAGATTATTTATCATGGAAAAATTTATAATCTGATGATCAATAATCTCGATTTTGATGAAAAAAAAGCACTTAATTACAATGAAACAGAAATTGTTTGGGCAAAAAATAATGAAAAAGAAGTTTGGAAATTTTTTATTGAAAATGAAATTTTATTTAATACTTCTAACGACTTAGAAGAAAGATTTATAAACTTTGGACCATATTCAAAGTTTGGTATATCAATAGACTATGAATCAGCACCAATGATTGGTAGATGGATTGGTTATAAAATTGTAAAATCATATTTAAAATCTAACAATAAAACTATTGAAGAAATTTTAAATATGAATGAGTATGAATTATATTTAAATTCTAATTATAAACCCGGATTATGATTTCTAAAAAAACTGACATAGTAATAAATGTTGAATTAGATGAAAATAAAATACCCGAAAAGATGAGCTGGTCAGCTAAAGATGGAGGTGTATCTGACCAACAAACAAAAGCTTTTTTATTTTCCTCATGGGATCACATCAATAAAGAAACAATGAAAATTGATTTATGGACAAAGGATATGCCTGTTGATGAAATGAACGTTTTTATTCATCAAACACTTGTTAGCTTATCTCAATCTTTTTTTAAAGCAACTAATAATGAAAAAATGACTGATGCTTTCAAACAGTTTTGTGATTATTTTTCAGAAAAGCTTGAGCTAAAAAAAAATTAAACTAAACTTTTTTGTATATATTTTCTGATTTCGGAAATTCCAATATTTCTTGTAGATGAACAAATAAAATATGTACTATTAATATCTGGTATATTTAGTTGTTTGAAATAGTCTTCACAATGTTTGTTTAAATTATTTTTTTTTAATTTATCAGCTTTAGTAAAAATTATGTTGAATTTTTTCCCCTCGGAAATTAGAAACTCAATAAAATCAATATCTATTTCAAAAGGTTTATGTCTTATATCAATCAATACAAAGATTTGTAAAAGGTTTTCCCTATTTAAAATATAATCAGATGAAATATTTAGAATTTTTTCTGATTGTTTTTTTGAAAGCTTGGAATATCCATAACCAGGAAGATCAACTATGTAAAAATTATTTTCTACTAAATAGTGATTAATTAATTGTGTTTTTCCTGGTGTCTTTGATGTTTTAGCTATGTTTTTTTTATTTAATATAGAATTTATAAGACTAGATTTTCCAACATTTGACCTACCAATCATTGCAAACTCATGAAAATCGTCTTTTGGACATTCATTTTCATTAGAGCTACTTTTTTTAAATGAAACTTTAGAAAAACTAGACACAACTACAAATTTTTCTTTGAAAGCCAACCGTCTAAAATATCATTAAACATGTTTGGATGTTCCATCATAGGAGCATGACCACACTTGTCTATCCAAAACAGATCTGAGTTAGGTAGAAGTTTATCAAAATCTTTTGCAACATCTGGTGGTGTTACAGTGTCTTGTTTACCCCAAATAATTGCAGTTTCTACATCAATTTTTGGTAAATCTTTTGCCATATTATGTCTTATGGCACTTTTTGCCATTGCTAAAATTTTAATCAATTTTTTTCTATCATTGACTGTTTCAAAAATTTCATCTACAATTTCTTTTGTTGCAACTTTTGGATCATAAAAAACACCTTCAGTTTTTTTTCTTATAAAGTTATAGTCTTCTCTTTTAGGGTAACTATCACCCATGGAATTTTCATAGAGTCCAGAACTTCCGGTTAAAACTAACCCTTTTAATAAGTTAGGAAAAAATTTAGCATAAATTAATCCAACATGTCCACCTAAAGAATTTCCAACAATTACAAAATCTTTAAGTTTTTTAAATTTTACAAATTCATTTACAAACTTTGCAAAAAACTTAACATTTGTATCTAATAGTTTAGAAGTATATACTGGTAACTCTGGAGCAATAACGTTATAGTTTTTTTGTGGAAAGAAATTAAATACATCTTCAAAGTTACTTAAGCCTCCCATTAGACCATGTAAAATTAATATTGGCCTTCCTTTACCAACAGACCTATAGTTAAAGCCGTTTTCTGTAATAAAACTTTCCAAAATCTATTATGTTTTAGTAGTTGCAGACAAAGATATGTATTTCATTTTGAAACAATAACATAAAATGAATATAGAAAACTAAATTATAAATCCTTTTAAATCAATGATAATCAGCATTTTATGCCTTTATCTTAAAAATTATTAACAATGTGGTAAAAAGTGGTAAAAAGTGGTAAAATTTAAATATATTTGATAGTAACGCTAATCTGATATGTATAATCTTATAGGCACATATGAATGCAAGATTGATAATAAGGGGAGAATTATGTTTCCTTCACCCTTTAAAAAACAGTTAGAAAAAGAACTTTCTAAAGGTTTTATTCTTAAAAGATCTGTATTCCAAAAATGTTTAGAACTCTTTCCTATTAATGAATGGGATGAAACAATGCTGGGAGTAAATAAGCTAAATCGTTTCACAAAGAAAAATAATGATTTTATTAGAAGATATACTGCTGGACTAAAGCATATTGAATTAGATAATGCTGGAAGAATATTAATTCCAAAAGATTTAATCAATTTCTCGCACCTTAAAAAAAATATTGTAATGTCAACAGCTCTAAATATCATTGAAATATGGGATAAGGAAATGTATGAAAATGCGATTAATGATTCAAATGTTGACTTTGCAAAATTAACGGAGGAAGTAATGGGTAATGATGACAATAATGTTTCATAAACCTGTTATGTTGTGCGAGGCGATTGATAGTCTTGAAATAAAAGAGAATGGAATTTATGTTGATTTGACTTTTGGAGGAGGAGGCCATTCCAAAGAAATTTTAAAAAGAATAAATGATGATGGAAGATTAATAGCATTTGATCAGGATAAAAGTGCTATAAAAAATAAAATTGATGACAATAGAATTATGTTATTAAAGCAGAATTTCATTTATCTAGAACAAAATTTGAAATATTTAAAAATATCAAAAGTTGATGGTATTCTTGCAGATCTGGGTGTAAGTTCTTTTCAGTTCGATTCAATCGACAGAGGATTTAGCTATGAAAATGATTCAATCCTTGACATGAGAATGAATCAAGAATCAAGCATTGATGCAATGGAGATTTTAAATAACTATTGTGAAGCCGATCTTGCAAATATATTTTTTAATTATTCTGATTTAACAAATTCTAGAAAAATTGCAAAAAGTATAGTTGAAAAAAGAAAGACTAAAAAAATAAAATCTTCTAATAATTTAAACGAAATACTTTCCGAATTTATAAATCCTGGATATGAAAATAAATTTTTAGCTAGAGTATACCAGGCTATAAGAATTGAGGTTAATCAAGAGATAAAAAACCTAAAAAAACTATTAAATCAACTTCCAAATTTATTAAACCAAAATGGATTAGTTTCAATAATCACATACCATTCAGTTGAAGATAGGCTAGTTAAAAGATTTTTTAAAAATAATTGTTTTGAGAATGAACCAGTTAAGGATGATTTTGGAAATAAAATTTTATCAATTAAACCAAAATACAATTTTATTAAACCATCTGAATTAGAAATAAAAAATAATCCAAGAGCAAGAAGTGCTAAGCTAAGAACAGCCGTTAAACTATGACAAATAAAATTATTGACATACTGCTAGGAAAATTCTTAATTGAAAAAATTAATATTGACAATATCCGTTTTATATTTTTTATTTTTTCTCTTGCTTTTCTACTAATATACTCTTCCCACAGTGTTGATAGTAAAGTGTATAAAATTAGTCAGTTAAACAC
>LUMP01000444.1_pt1 | contig 19547 bp, 21 predicted proteins | sample 729641 | NCBI WGS metagenome assembly LUMP01 (sample SAMN03860260, study PRJNA289734) | marine metagenome | biome: seawater column; feature: ocean; material: water; isolation source: Red Sea water column Station 12 - depth 47m | place: Saudi Arabia: Red Sea | collected 2011-10-15 | depth 47 m | reverse complement strand
TCCATATGCTGCAACTCACTCTTATGGTGGCTCTGGATATTCAATTGAATCAAAAGAGTCTCCATGGGCAAAGGGAAACGTCAGCACTGCAATAGATATCAAGGAAGGATACTATCCATCCCAACCAAAAGACACACTTGAAGGATTCAGAAAGGATGTCTGTGATGATCTACACAACTATTTTGGAATAAACATTGAAGCTGAACACCACGAAGTCGCAACATCTGGTCAGTGTGAAATTAATCTTGTTTATGACGAGATGATTAAAATGGCTGATCATGTGGTTTCAGTAAAAAATCTGGTTAAAGTAAAGGCAAAGGCAAGAAACAAAGCTGCAACTTTTATGCCAAAGCCAATTTTTGGTGACAATGCATCTGCCATGCACACTCATCAAAGTCTTTGGAATGGAAATTCAAACATAATGTATGATGAGAATGACAAGCTTGCGCAGTTGAGTCAGACTGGACGATACTACATTGGAGGAATCTTGAGCCACGCATCTGCACTTTGTGCAATTTCCAATCCTACTACAAATTCTTACAAGCGTCTTGTCCCCGGATTTGAGGCTCCCACAAATGTTTGTTGGGGATTGGCCAACAGATCAGCTGCAATCAGAGTTCCTATGTATAACAGAAACATAGAAAAAAGCAAGAGACTTGAATACAGAGTCCCTGACCCCACTGCCAATATCTATCTTCTAGAAGCGGCATTGCTATTGGCAGGTCTTGACGGAATTAAAAACAAGATAGATCCTGGTGATCCAATTGAAGAAAATGTCTACAAACTCTCTGCTGAAAAGAAACGAGAATACAAAATTGGTTCTCTTCCTGTATCTCTAAAAGGAGCTCTTAATTCCCTTAAATCCGATTCTGGATTCCTTGAAGACGTTTTTACAAAAGATTTCATTGATGTATACACTGAACTAAAGTACAAAGAATATGTCGCATTTGCACAGACTCCTACTGCGTGGGAAATTTCAATGTATGCAGATGCATAGTAAATTACATGATTTGACTAGTGACCACTGCTAGGCATAAAGGAGGCCGATTCTCTTATACATGTGCTGCAATAGCAGTTAATACCCATGAAAGAGCTGGAAGTAAAAAAAGATTTTACAAATATTTACATACAAAAATTTCCAAATGCATATCTCAAAGAAATGAAGAGGTTAGACTATCGCATTCCTAATGAAACAAAACCGCTGTATCTTTCAATTGCAAAACAACTTTACAAAAAACTCTCAAAAAAAATAAACATTATTGATATTGGAAGTTCTTATGGAATTAATTCTGCATTGATGAAATACAATCTTACAATGTCTGATCTTGATGATTTCTTTTTGGAACAGGAGCCATCAATTGAACAATCAAAACAGTTTTTCGAAAATCTTTCATCTGATGATACGCTTGATTTTTATCAAATAGATATTTCTCAACCTGCACTTAAATTCTCTGAAAATATAGGGCTTTGCAAAAAAGGAATATGTGTAAATTTAGAATCTGGGAATCTACCAATCCAAGATCTGCCACAAGCTGACATGATAATTGCAACTGGCTGCATTGGTTATATTGGATACAAGGCATTCTCCAATCTTTTTGAGTTAATTAAAAAACAGCAATCTGAATCTAACTTGGAATCGTCAGAAAAAGGCCCTGTCTTTGCATTCTCTGTTTTGCGGATTTTTGATATGGAGAAAATTCAGAAGGTCTTTGATCATTATGGTTACTCTCTTGTGAAAAGCGACATAAAACCAATCAGACAGAGGAGTTTCTCCGATTCAGAAGAAAAATACAAGACAAATTCATTGGCATATTGAAATTTATCCAATAACTAAATCTTGGTCTGGGCTAGAACGTGGATATGGAATATTTTTGAATGATGTATCCCCTGAAGATGCTGCTGAAAAACTTGGAATTGCTTGTAGGAAAGAACTAGCTAATTTAGTTGGAATTCTTTAATTTCTGAATGGTTTATTTATCAACTCTATTTACTTCTGTTAATGGGAAATGTTGAAAAATGGCTTGCAGTAATTAGTGTAGCTCTTTTTGGAATGTTTGCTGGTGAAATGATTTCTGTTTATTATTTTATGTTAACTGTTCCTGAAGATGCTGTTATTGCACAAGGATTTGATCCTGATCCCAAATTAATTCAATTTGTTTCAATTGGTGTTGCTCCCGCTGGTATTTTAGCTGCAGTTGCTTACATTATGTCAAGGAATTATGGTTCAAAACAAATTGGTAGTTTAATTATTGTTGGAGGAATTGTTTTACTTGCTGGTAGTCTTGTAGTTTATTCTTGGGTTGATTCTGTTCCAGAAATTTATGTAACAGATGCAGTTCAATACCTTCCACCTTTATTCATGATATTATCTGCTCCTGTTATGATTGTTGGTGCATCTTTAATTTTGAGACGTAAAAAACGCCCAACAAAAGAATATTTTTAGATATGATCAAATCTAAATTATTATGTTTTTTAGCAAGTTCTAATACATATTTGACAATTTTTTCACCTATTTGGTTACCTTGAAACTCTTTACTAACCACTACGTCTTCTATATGTCCAACAAATCCTCCTTGATGAATAAATTTAGGCTCAATTAATAGAGTTGTAGAACCTACAATTCTATCATTAATTTCAGCTACAACTATGATGTGATTGGGATTTGATTGAATAAGGTTGAAAATCTCTAATGCCTTTTCTTTACTAATATTGCTTGCTTCTCTTAATGTATCTAGTGAATTTAGAAAACCTTTTTGAAAATCTTCTTTTTCTAATTTTCTTATTGTTGGTTGACTCATTTTGAAATTCTCTTTTGTTTTTGTTCGTACTCCTTACATGCTTGCATATATGATTCCTTATTTCCTATATCTGTAAATCCTTTTTTTGTTACAAAACTTTGTACTGATTGTTTTTTCTTCATTGCTTTTTTAATTACATCATCCATTCCATATGACTTATTCTTTGGAATCTTGTATTCATTTAAACTCATTGTAACCATTGGTTTTTTTGTAGTATGTTGTTTAATCATACTTCTTAAACTAAAATTAAAAATTGAGTCTCCATACATACATACAAAATCATCATCAATAAATTTTTCAGCTGTTTTGAGTTGTCCTGCAGTAGCTAATGGTTTTTTTGAAATTGCATATTCAATTGATACTCCGAATTTACTTCCATCTCCAAAATACTCTTCAATTGATTCTTTGAGATAACTAACACAAATAACAATAGATTTGATTCCTCCTTTTTTTGTCCATTCTATTAGATGTTCTAAAATTGGTTTTTCTCCTACAGGTAGCATAGGTTTAGGTTTGTTATTGGTTAGTGGTCTTAATCTTGTTCCTAAACCACCTGCAAGAATGACTGCTTTCACAAACCTTATTTCAAATTTGAGTATTTATGTTCAAGGATAAATTTATCATGATTTGAATAATTTTTGTATTTTCTTAATAACAACTTCTGGAGTTTCTCCAAATACTATTATCATTGGCTCTTTCCCAAAATCTCCTTTGTGAAAAATTACATCTGGTGCTTTTTTTGAATTTTTAATAGCATTTTTAATTCCCCATGCTATTGTAGAACCATTTTTTTTAATATTTTTTGGTTCCTGACTTCTATCATAATCATATGTATTCCATTTCATTTTTTTAATTTTAGATATTGTTGATTCTCTAAATTTTAAATTAATTGCAGATTGAATTTTTGAGTATTTTTTATTTACAGATAATAGAGCTGTTGCAACATGTTTTGATCCTCCATACTCTATATTTCCAGCTACAACTGCTTTTTCTCCTGCTTTCACAATTCTTCCAGAAATTCCTACTATTTCCTTAATAGATTTTGGTTTAGGTTTTGAAAAAACAAAATTAGTTTGACATTCTGGTATGTTTTCAACAATCTTTTTAATTTTTGTAAATTCATCAATTGCTTTACCCAGTTCAATTTCATATTCATCTAATTTCTCAAAATTAGTTACTTCGAAGCCTTTACCTACTTTTTTTGAATTCTTAATTGAATTTAGAGTAATTTGTTTGGCAAATTCTAATGATTTTTTAATATTTTTAAATTTAATTATTCCATACAGTGCTATTGCTGAATGAATTCCACCACTACCACGATTTATTTTTGAAATTTTTTCATCATCCAGAAAATATTTCTTATTTGTCTCTAAAATGAAATCTGAGATTTTTTTATTCTTTTCTTCTATACCTGTAATTACTACATTTCTTGCACCCATTTTTTGAATCATTTTTGCAGTTTTTTCAGGTATATTTTTTGAATTAATTTTTGTATTTGTTAAAATTTCAGCCTCAAATTTGTTTGGTGTAATTATTGTAGCAAGAGGAATGATGAATTTTTTAAAATCGACAATTGCTGATTTTTCAATTAACATTCCTCCTGTAGTTGATTTTATTACTGGATCCACAACAATTGGAACGTCTAATTTTTTCAAATATTTGTAAATTACTTTTATGATTTCTGAATTATACACCATCCCAATTTTAATTCCGTCAATTTTGAAATCTGTAATTATTGATTCTAATTGATTTTCTAAAATTTTTTTTGATACTGGTTCTATTTTTCCAAAATCTGAAGTGTTCTGTCCTGTTATGGAAGTAATTACTGTGAGACACTGAACATCAAACTTTGAAAAGATTCTAACATCACTTTGAATTCCTGCACCTGATGATGGATCTGAACCTCCAATTGATAGTAAATTCACATCATTTGCTGATTTTTAACACTAATCTATTTTTCTGTATGAATGTTTTTTCATTTCAAATTACTTATCTATTTTATACTTGAATGATTTTTTTATTATGTGAGTAAAATCCCAATGATTGATGATCGTATTCCAGATCAATTACAATGTACGAATTGTTTACTTCCTATGCAATATCAAGAAAAAAAGGATGGAAAATTTCTTTGGCAGTGTTTTAAATGTGGAAAAAAATATTTCATCTCTCAAAATGTTGATGATGATATAGAAGAAAGTTGGAGTCCTCCTAGATGACTGAACCTGAAAAAACTCTTTCAAAATCAACTTTAGAACAATTTGATAATTACAAATCCCTAATTTCTGCTGAAATTGAGTTAATTCAACGAATTCTTGAACTACGTCAAAATTTTTCTAATTCTGATGATATACAACGCATAATCGAGCCTATAATGCAAAGAATTCATCAAATACGCAAAGAGAAATCAGTCATAGAAAATAATTTGAATTTATTATAATCATGACGTGGATTGAGTTACACATTCAAATGAACAAAATTCATCCCTCATACTGTGGAATTCTTTTCCACAATGCATACATTCTCTAATCATTTTCATAAAGAGAGTTAATCTTTTTTCAATTTAAACATGAAAATTTTATTAATATAGTGCTAACTAATTATGCGATCAAAATAATCTCTTTTTCTCACGATTGTTTAAATCAGGTAAAAACTAGATTAAGTCATGGCCACTCAGATGACTTCTGCACGTCGTGGAATTGCTACTGATGAAATGAAACAAGTTGCAAAAGATGAAGATGTTTCACTTGATTGGTTGATTCCAAAAATTGCTAGAGGTTCAATTATTATTCCAAGTAACAATGTTCGTCCTCAAAAAATCCACAATGTTGGTATTGGCAAAGGAATGAAAACTAAAGTAAATGTCAATATTGGTACTTCTACTCTAAATGTAAACCTAGATGAAGAGATTGAAAAAGCTAAAGTTGCAATAAAATACCATGCTGATACTATGATGGATCTTAGTGATGGTGGAGACGTAAAAGAAATTAGACGTTCTCTTTTAGATGTGGCTCCTATCACTTTTGGAACTGTTCCAATTTATGAAGCATACAATTATGGTGTTGAAGTTCACAAAAATCCTCTTAATTTAACTGAGGATGATTATCTGAATGCTTTTGAAAATAATGCAAAAGATGGAGTTGATTATACTACAATTCATTGTGGTATTACAAAAGATATTGCTAAACGAATTTTGAAAGTTCAAAGATATGGTGGAGTTGTTAGTAAGGGTGGAACAATTACTGCCGCATGGATGTTAAAACATGATAAAGAAAATCCTTACTTAACTCATTATGATTATCTTATGGAAATTGCTAAAAAATATGATGTAACTTTTAGTCTTGGTGATGCACTAAGACCTGGCTCAATATTGGATTCTCATGATGAATTACAAGTTCAAGAAATGATTAACATTTCTCAATTGACAAAACGAGCTCATGAAAATGATGTTCAAGTAATGGTTGAAGGACCAGGTCATGTTCCATTAAATGAAGTTGCTGCTAATGTTAGATTGGCAAAATCTCTCATTGGTGATGTACCTTACTATGTTTTAGGTCCTTTAGTTACTGATATTGCATCTGGACATGATCATATTGCCAGCGCAATTGGTGCAGCAGTTTCAGCAAGTGAAGGTGTTGATTTATTGTGTTATCTAACTCCTTCTGAACATTTAGCATTACCTAATGCTGAAGAAGTTAAAGCTGGATTAATCGCATATAGAATTGCAGCTCATGCTGGTGATCTTGTAAAAATGAGAGATAAAGCGATAAAATGGGATATGGAAATGACTGAAGCTAGACGAACCTTAGACTGGGAAAAACAACTTGCATTATCAATTGATCCAGAAGAAGCCGCAAAAATTCATAGTAGAACTGGCCAACATCCTGGAAATAATGTCCCTTGTACTATGTGTGGTGGTGCATGTGTTTACATGATGTTGCCACAACAAAAAAAATATGAAAAAGAAAATGAAAATTTAAAGCAAATTGAGTAATAATTTTTCAAGACTGGGAACATTCTATAGGTAAAATCCATTTGAAATCAGAATTTTCCCAATTAAGCTGGATTGTTTCTTTTTTTGTTTCAAATAAAAATGGAAATATTTCCCATTGGTGATTTTTATATTGTGATGAAGAAATTTTCATTTTTTCTGATTTTTTAACCAGTTTGATTTCATCCTCTTTCATTCCTATTTCTTCAAAAATTTCAATTTTTGCTCTATCTAAAGGATTTTCATTATTTTCAATCATTCCGCTAACTCCTGACCATAGACCTTTCATTGATCTTACTTTTTCACTTCTTTTTAGAATTAAAATTTGATCAGAATTTTTTATAAAAGATGTAACAATTCGTGTGGAACGCATTCTTTATTTTTCAACAGATTTGACCATCTTTGAGAGTTTCTTATAGGACTCATCAAGGTCAGTATGTTTTGAAAGTCTCTCTTGACAATTTTTAATATATTCAATAACCTCTTCTGTTTTTGATTCTTGAACTGATGTCAACAATCTTCCAATGTCTTTCCATAACTCTTCTGCCACTCTTCTGATTTCTGGATTTGCAATAATTGTTTCAATTAATTCGGGAGTTTCTGTCATTATACTTTCTGCAAGAGTTTTTTGCACTCTAAATGTAGTACCTGACATTTTTTCTGTCAATAACATTTTTTCATCTTTAGAAATTATGTTTGCAAAAACTAAATTCATAAGATGTGTTAAACCTAAAATAACTGCAATTTTTTTATCATGTTCAATTGCGTCAATAGTGACAAAATTAGCTCCATCAAACAATGTTTTTGCAACTGTTAACTCTTTTTTTGCATCTTTAATGGGTACTGAAATAATATTCTGATTTTTTATTGTTTTAATTCCAGGACCAAACATAGGATGGATACAGATAGGATTAATCTTATCTGGCATTTTTGATAATGATGATACAACTTTTGATTTCTCCGATGAAATTTCAATTAGATATGTTCCTTTTTTCATTTCTTTTGCAATTAGTCTGATAATTTCTGGTGTTCTTCTGGTTGGTGTACATAATACTACATAATCTGCCTTTAGAATTGCTCCTACTAATGATTCTGAAACTAGGATATCTTTACCAAAACTTGTTGTTTCAGTATCATATCCAGTAACTTCAAAATCTAAACCTGTAAAATACTTAGTGAACCAACGGCCCATTTGTCCACCTGCACCAATCACTGTTAATTTTTTCACTGTTTATCACTCATGATATTGCCTAGTATATGCATTCCTTCCATTAGTGTTTTCTCGTCTTGACACGCAGATATTCTAATGAAATTCTTGTAATTTCCAAAACCCTCTCCTGGGGCAACTGCTATCCCTTTTTCTAATGAATTATTAGCAAATTTTACCCCATCAAAGTCTTTTTGATTAATTCTTGCAAAAATGTACATTGCTCCATCTGGATTCATGAATTCTAGTCCCATCTCATTTGCTTTTTCTGATAACTTGTCTAATCTATTTTGGATTAATTCTGAATTGCTTGATGTGTCTGCATCTAATGCTTTCATTGCAACATATTGAATTGGTTCTGAAACATTTGTTAAACAGAGTGCTTCCAATTTGACCATTTTTTCTATAATTTCTTTTGATGTAATTGCATAGCCTATTCTGAATCCTGTCATTGCATGTGATTTAGAAAATGATTGTGTGACAATACTTTTTTCATAATTGTAACTTAATACGCTCTTCCAATTATTTTTTGCATATTGTGAATAAATTTCATCACTCAAAACGTAAAGATTGTTCTGCTTGGCTAAATTCATAATGTCATCTTGCAATTTTTCTGGTAAAATTTTTCCTGTTGGATTATTTGGATAATTAAGAACAATCATTTTTGTATTTGAATTAATTGTATTTTTAATCTCTTCAATTGAGGGCTCCCATTTTTTTTCTAAAGTTGTACTAATTGTTCTAACTTTTATTCCTGAATTTAATGCACAATCTTTGTATGCTGGCCATGCTGGTTCAATTACTATCATCTCATCACCTGGATTCAGTAATGTGCTTATTGCAGAAAAAATTGAAAATCTTGCACCTGGACTGACTATGATATTTTCTTGTGAAATTTCTGTATTGAATTTATGTGAAACATATTTTGCAAGTGCTTCTCTAAATTTTGGCATTCCTTTTGCTTGACCATATTTCATAAATCCTTCATCAAAAACTTCTGATAATGATTTTTTTACAATTTCTGGTGGAGTAAAATCTGGTTCGCCAACTTCTAAATGAATAATTTTTTTACCTTCCTGTTCAAGTGATTTTGCTTTTAAAAATATTGAAAGATGTGTTTGTTTATTTTCTGATTGAACTTTAATTGATTCATTTAGTAAGAAATTCAAAAATTTTGATGCTAGTGTTTCATCTAATTCTATTTCTTGAGATACTTTCATGATTTTTTTACGTAAATTTTCTTCACGTTCTTCATCTGCAACACCTTTTCCGATACTTTTCTTGACTTCTCCAATTTGTTTTGCAATATCTGTTCGTGCTTTCAGTAAATTGATCATTTCTAATGTTACTTCATCCATTTGATTTCGAAGTTCATTAATGTCTGACATTTTTTTATAAACTTGGTTTGATTGCACCTGTGATTAATGCATGATCTGCTATAGTTAGGGCTACCAATGAATCTACAACTGGTGCCGCTCTTGGAACTACACAAGGATCATGTCTGCCTTTAACTTGCAAAATTGATTTTTTCTTATTTTTAATGTCCACAGTATCTTGTTTTTGAGCAATTGATGATGCTGGTTTAAATGCAATTCTCATTGTAATTGGCATTCCATTAGAAATTCCGCCTAATATTCCTCCTGAGTTGTTAGTTTTTGTAACAATTTTTCCTTTTTTCATTGTGTACAAATCATTATTTTCAGAACCCAACATTTCTGAACCTCTGAATCCTGAACCAAATTCAATTCCTTTGACTGATGGGATTGAGAAAATTGCTTTGCTAATATCTGATTCTAGTGAACTAAAAATTGGTTCTCCTAATCCAACTGGTACATTTGTTGTAATTGATTCAATGATTCCTCCTAATGAGTCTCCTTTTTTCTTTGCATTCAGAATTGCTTCTCTCATTTTTTTTGCTGTTTTTTCTTCTGGACACCTTACTTCATTTTTATAAATTAATTTTGACATTTTTTCATTAAATTCATTTTCCATCTTTACTTTACCTATTTGAGTTGTGAATGAATTAATTTTAATTCCTAAAGTAGTCTTGAGTAATTTTCTTGCTATTGCTCCACCCATCACATGTGTTGCAGTTAATCTTCCTGAAAATCTTCCACCTCCTCTATGATCATTAAACTGATTATACTTCATCATTGCAGGATAATCTGAATGACCTGGTCTTAACTTTGTTTTCAAATTTTCATAATCTTTTGACTTTTGATCTGCATTCCAAATTAACATCGTAATTGGTGCACCTGTTGTAAATCCTCTAAAAACTCCTGAGACAATTTCTACAACATCTCCTTCTTTTCTTTGAGTTGAAATAATATTTTGACCTGGTTTTCTTAAATCTAACATCTCTTGAATTTCTTTTTCATCAATTTCTAATCCTGCAGGACATCCGTCTAAAACTGCCCCAATTGATCTTCCATGACTTTCACCAAAACTTGTCAAAACAAGACGCTGACCAATAGAACTTCCCGGCAACATACTATCTAGTTAAGTGATGTTTATAATTCCTCGTGGTTTGTGAAAATTCATTATTGATGACTTAATTTAACTCACAAAATTCTGATAATTTGCTTCTAATGCTAATTTTTTGAGGTGATTTCTCAATAAATGGCTACAGTGTCTCGATTTTTGCGCCTAATCTGTTCATTTCTTCAATGAAATTTGGATATGATACTTGAACTGATTCTGGGTCTGTTACTGTACAATTTCCAATATATGTTCCTGCTATACAAAATGTCATAAATAATCTATGATCATTTTCTGAATTTAATTTGGCTCCTGTTAGATTTCCTGATGATTTTAGAATTAATCCATCTTCTTTTTCTTCGACAATAATTCCTATTTTTGGTAATTCTCTTGCAAGAATAGAAATTCGATCAGTTTCTTTTAATCTTGCATGTTTCACATTTACAATTTCAATTGGTTCTGTTGAATTGAGTGATAATATTGCTAAAGGTGGTAAAAGATCAGGTGAATTTCTTAAATCAAAAGTTCCTCCAGTTAATTTTTCTGGTGATTTGATTTTAATCTCATTATCATTTATTGTTACTGACACTCCCAATTGCTCAATGAAATCTATGAATGCTTCATCTCCTTGAGGTAGATTGCCCATACTTCCCTTAATTGTGACTTCTTGCCCATTAAGTACAGTAAAAGAAAGTAATAATGCTAAACTTGAAAAGTCAATTGGAACATTGAATGTTGTATTTTTATAAATTTGTGGTGATATGTTGTATTTTTTATATGGAATTAATGTTTGAACGGATACTCCAAATTTTCTCATTGTTGCAATTGTTGCATCTAAATATGGTTTTGAAACTAAATCTCCTTCTACTGTTAAATTAATTCCATTTTTTGTTAATGGTGCAGTAATTAATAATGATGAAATAAATTGACTTGATAAATTACCTGGGATTGTAATATTTCCTCCTAAGATATTTCCTTGAATTTTTACTGGTGGGTTTCCATTTGTTGAACTACATTTTGCACCAATACTTGTTAATGGTTTAGTTGCATTAGTTGCTGTGTTTCCCTTAACTCCGGGTTCAGATGAAACAACCTCTAAAGCAACACTAAGCGGCATCTCAACAGAGAGGATGTCAGAATTTTCAGTGTTTATTTCTGATACTGTTGAGCCTATTTTGATTGATTCTTTTACAATCACTGTTGAATTATTTACTTCAATGATTGCTCCAAATTTCTTACATGCTTCGATGGTTGCTTTAGTATCTGCTGAAATCAAAATATTTTCTACTTTGCTGTCTTTGCCTGCTAGTGATGCTAGGAAAATTCCTCTATGTGTGTAACTTTTGTTTGAAGGACAATCAATGATTCCATTGATTTTTGATTTTTCCACTTTACAGTTCATGTACTTCTGCCTTTTTGTTATTAACTTTTGAAACAATAATGTTTCCTTCTAAACTTGAAAATATTTTTTTTACATTTGAAATATTTTCTTTCTTTACAATTGCTGCAATAGCTGGACCATTTCCTGAAACTGATGCTCCAAGTGCACCCTTATCAACTAAATCTACTATAATTTTAGGATCTGAATTTAGAATAGACGATGTAGCTAATCCATTTATTGTCATTGCTTCCCAGTATTTCTTCCCATTTGCTAATTCCCATGCATTATTGAAAATCGCTGATAATATTTTCAATTTTTTTAAATTTCCTCTCTTTCTATTTTTTGGAATAAAAATTACTGCGTTTAGATTTGATGGGATTTTTTCAAAGTTTATTCTATCTCTTTTTCCGTTATCTGTTACATTAAATCCTCCATAGTAACAAGAACATGCATCATCATAAGCTCCTGTAATACTTACTTTAGTTTCAATTGATGCATCAACTCCTGCTAAAAGAATTTGTTTATCTGTTAATTTTGGCCTAAATATTTTTGCACATGCTAATGCAACAACTGATGATATTGCACTGGAACTTTTTAATCCGTAACCCGTTGGAATTTCTGAAGTCAATGTAATCATAATTTTATTTTTTTCTAAATCTTTTTTTGGTACAATTTTTTCAACTGTTTTATTGATTAATCGAGAACTAAGACTCTTGTTTTCTGATTGAATAATGATTCCTTTTCCTTCTGATGTTTCGACAATCGCTTCAACTTTTAATGATATCCCCAATGTTGCTCCTTTTTTACTTGCAATGGCACTAACAATGGATACTGCACCATGTACAGTAGCTTTTACTTTTGCCATCAAAATCCTCCTAACAATGCTTTTTTCATTGCATTATAAGGTGCTTTCATCCCATGCCAAATCTCAAATGCCCTGGTAGCCTGACCTAAAAGCATCTCATATCCATAAATTACATCTAATTTTTTTTCTTTTGCTTTTTTAATAAAATCTGTATTCATTGGTGAATATACAATATCATAAATGATTGAATTTTCATTTACTTGGTCAAATGAGATTGGACTTGGCTCATTTTTTAATCCAATTGATGTTGAATTGATTATTATGTTATAATTTTGTAAATTTTTAATTTCTTCTATACTCCTTACATTTGTTGATAATCCAATCTGTGTTGCAAATTGTGATAATTCATCTGCATTTTTTGTAGTTCTGTTTACAATATCTACTTCATGTGCTTTTTCTTTAGACATTCCTGCTATGATTGCTCTTGCTGCTCCTCCTGCTCCAATTAATAATATTTTTTGATTTTGAATTGAAATATTTCTTTTTTTTAATGGTTCCAAAAATCCTTCCATATCAGTATTATATCCTTTCAAAATTCCTTCATTATTTACAACTGTGTTAACTGCGCCAATAATGCTACATGATTCATCCATTTTATCTAAATATTTCATCATTTCAATTTTGTGAGGGATTGTAACATTGAATCCATTAATCTTAATTTTTTTTAGTCCTTCTACTCCACTTTCTAATTCTCCTTTTGGAATTCTATATCCAATATATGAAGAATCTAAATTCAATTCTCTAAATGCTGCACTATGTATTATTGGAGATAAAGAATGATTGATAGGATCTCCAATTACTGCAAAACTTTTTCCCATATTCTTTTTGAGAAATAGATTGATTTAAACTCTCAATTTCTCATTTGTTACTTTTTAGATTGATAATTTTGTTTACTTCATCTACACTGAATTGTCCTGGTGCAACAGCTTTTCCTAATGAGACGTATGTATATGGACTGCCTAAATATAGGCACAAAATTCTCGAAATTTTACCCGCATCACCCATAGCAAATGAAATCAAATTATTTTTTCCTGTTTTGTTATACAATTCAAGCATTCTTGTTGCATCATCTACTGATTTTGCAGTACTAACGATTTTAACATTATTTGAAAATTTACTCATTTTTTTAATTTTATTTTTTAACTCTGATGACTTTGGTGTTTTTTTAAAATCATGCCAAGAAACTAATAATTTTGTTTTAGTGCTTTTAAGATATTTTGACAATTCTTTATTTTTATTTAGTGTGTTAAATTCCACATCTAGCAAAAATGGATTGTACTCAGCAATAAGTTTCAAAATTGCAATTCTTTCCTTTTCAGAACCTGTGAATTTACCCCCTTCATTTTTTGGTCTTAATGTGCAGACAACTTTTTTCAAATCTTTTTTAATACTTTCTAGTGCTTCTGGAACATCCTTTGTTTTAAGAAAATCTAATCTTACTTCTACATAATCTGATTTTTTGAATGATTCTTTTAATTTATTTTTGATTTTCTTTGGCGAATTTTCTGCAATTGATATACAAGTTTTGTATTTCATTTTATTTTTCTAATATGTATTCGTCCGAAACTTCCATTCCAAAATGTCTGCCGGTTGCCGGTTTTGCATGTGCCATTACGATATCTCCTTTTTTGAGATGGGTAACTGATACTAATTGGCCGTTAGGTTTTACAAATCTAATAGTCTCTGCATCTTGTGCTATTATTCCTCCAATTTCATTTCCTACTGATGCTTTAATCATTAACATGGGTCTTCTTTCAATTTTTGATCTTCCTACTGTAGCTCTTCTTGCCTTACCTTTAGAATTTAGTATTAATACTTCTGAACCTGTTTCTACTTCTGACAAATAATTTGTTGTACCGTCTGGAGATAATGTATAACAATGCACTGCTCCTGCATTTACTCTAAATGGACGTGGTGATGTAAATGATGAACCCACTGATTCATTATGCACGAGGAATAAGAAATTTGATCTACTCCCAATTAACATTCCTTCTCCTTTATGTAACATAGAAGCTGTATCTACACAAACTCTTTCACCGTCTCCAACTTCTTTAATTTCAAGAATTTTTGCTGGTTTCATATCAAAACTTCTTGTACCTAAGTATACCATTGCTTCTCTAACTTCATTAATTGATGATGTGCTGAAAATTACTCCATCTACACCAACTTCTAAAATTGAAAACATTTTTCTTACTTCTTCAGGTGTTCTAGCAATTGCAAAAATCTTTGTATGAATTTTATGTAATTTTGCAATTATGTTTTCTAATGGGATGATCTTCCAATCTTTCACTTCAATGATGACAAAATCCAATCCTTTCTTTGAAATTGATAATACGTTGTCAATGTCTGCATTTGATAGAACTTCAAATTTAATCCCAACTTTTTTCCCTTTTGGTTTTGTTGAATTTTCTTTTTCTAATACTACGTAGTTTGAAGAATTTGATGTGGAAATTGTTTTTAATTTTGTTTTTTTCTTTCCTAATTTTTTTGGATCAAGAAAAACTGTTTTAATCCCTTCTTCCTCTAATTGAGGTAAAAATTTTGTAAGTTGTGCTTGATTTACTTTTGGTAAAATTATTAATTCTCTTGTTTTACTCAATTCTCTTCATTGCTTCCTTTGCAGTTCCTTTCTTGAAAATTATTTCTGATAATGCTTGAACCATTTTTTCAGGTTTTTTATGTGCAAAAATATTTCTTCCATATGTTACTCCTTTAGCTCCTGCAGTGATTGCATCTTCAGTCATTTGAAGTATGTCTAAATCTGTTTTAGCTTTTGGACCTCCTGCAATAACAATTGGAACTGGTGTACTTTTAACAATTTTTGAAAATGAATCAATATCTCCAGTGTATAGTGTTTTAACAATATCTGCTCCACATTCTGCACCAATTCTTGCAACATGTGCTACAGTTTCTGGGTCGTGTGGATTTGGAACATTTTCTCCTCTTGGATACATCATTGCTAAAAGTGGCATTCCCCATCTATGACATTGATCTGCTGTTAATCCAAGTTGTTCTAACATTTCTGGTTCTTCTTTTCCACCAATATTGATGTGAAGTGAAACTCCATCTGCTCCTAATGCAACAGCTTCTTTTACTGTTCCAGTGAGCATTTTTCGATTTGGTGATAATGATAATGCTGTACTACTTGAAAAATGAACTAAAGTACCAATTTTTGGTGGTTTTGGTAATGATTTGAGAATTCCTTTGTTAATAATGACACTTGTCAATCCATGTCCTTCACATTTGTAAATTGTATCTGCTGGATTTTCAAGTCCTTCAATAGGGCCATTTGAAATACCATGATCCATTGGAATACAAAGCATTTTTCCTTTTCTCATGATTCTATTCAATCTAATTTCATTTGCTGATACCATGTGTTGTTTTGTTCTTTCAGCCCTACTTAAAAATAACGTGTATCTGTATGCTCAAAAACATTTTAAATTCATCATGAATTCTTTATCTCTTTTTACCCTTAATTCTATCAAGGAATAAATAGAAATTCTTAAGCATGAATAATAATTGAGTCAGACTACTGAACAGATACAAAAAAGTGATATCAAAGATATTTTAGAAAATTCTCTTAAAGGTGTTAGACCAAAATCTGACGATATTTTGAGATTATTAGAATCTGATGATGTTCATTTAATGGGATTGGTATCTGGATATTTGTCCAAGAAACAATTTGGTAACAAGGCATCTTTTGTAAATAATATTATTTTGAATTATACTAATGTCTGTATTACTGATTGTAAATTTTGTGCATTTTATAGATCTCCTGGTGCTGAAGATTCTTACACCTTATCTCTTGATGAAATTGAAACACGTGTCAAAACATCATATGATATGTTTAAAATTCGTCAAGTGCTAATTCAAGGTGGACATAATCCAAATTTGAAAATTGAATATTATGAAGATGCATTCAAAATGATTCGTGAAAAATTTCCAAGTGTCGGTGTTCATGGATTGTCTACATCTGAAATTGATATGATTGCTAAAGTTGAAAAATCTTCCACTAAAGAAATTTTATCTAGATTAAAAGAAGCAGGTTTACAATCTATTCCTGGAGCTGGAGCTGAAATTTTAACTGATTCTGTTAAGGAAATTATCAGTCCAAAGAAAATTTCTAGTGATGCATGGATTAGAATTATGGATGAAGCACATTCTGTAGGGATTCCTGGTTCTGCTACAATGATGTATGGTCATGTTGAAAACAAAAATGATATTGTTGAGCACTTTTCTAAAATTGTAAAGCTACAAGAAAAAACTAATGGCTTTATGGCTTTTATTCCTTGGAATTTTGAACCAAATAATACTTTGATGCAAGATGAGGGAATTGTTGAATATGGAACAGGTGGAATTCAACTTTTGAAAATGATTGCAATTTCTCGTTTGGTATTTGATGGATTAATTCCTCACATTCAATCTTCTTGGCTAACTAATGGAATTGGTATGGCTCAACTCGCTTTGCAATATGGTGCTGATGATTTTGGCGGTACTCTAATTGGAGAAGAAGTCGTATCCTGTACTGGTGCCCGTTCAACTGAATTGACTGATAAAATAATTGTTGATGCAATTCATCAAATTGGATATGAAGTCGAGGAACGAGATAATTTCTATAATCCTATTCGCACATTATAACCCATAATCAGACCATTTAGAATCCACTAAATTCTTTGTTTTCTCATCAACTTTTACCTGTTGTTGAATTTCTCTCATGTATCCTTCTTCTTTGGTTTTTTGTGTTGCATCAATTCCCATTTTAGAACCCAGATTAACTAATGGTGATGCTGGATCTAACGTATCTGTTGGTGTGTTGTTGATAATTACTGTGTCTCTAGCTGCATCTGCTCTTGTTGTAATTGCCCAAATTACGTCATTCATATCATGTACGTTGATATCTTCATCAACTACTACGAACATTTTGGTTAGTGCAAGTTGTCCTGTTCCCCATAACCCCATCATTACTTTTTTAGCTTGACCTGGATATCTTTTTTTGATTGAAATTACTGCAAAACCTTGGAACCATCCAGCAGCTGGCATACTAAAGTCTACTACTTCTGGATGAAACATTTGAACCAATGGTAAAAATGAACGTTCAATTACTTTTCCAATGTAAGCGTCTTCTAAAATTGGTTTACCTACAACTGTTGTAACATAAACTGGGTTCTTTCTTCTCATAATTCCTGTTAGTGTAAATGTTGGGTATGGTTCAACTGGAGTGTAATATCCTGTATGATCTCCAAATGGACCTTCATCTCTAATGTCTGCAGGATCTACATAACCTTCTAAAACAATCTCTGCATTTGCTGGCACATCTAAATCGATTGTTTTACATTTTACTGTCTTGATTCCTTCTTTTCTTGTAATTCCTGCAAATAGATATTTGTCAAGTCCTTCTGGTACTGGTGCAATTGATGAAAATACTGTTGCTGGTTCTCCTCCAAAAATTATTGCTGCTGGAATTTTTTCTCCTTTATCCTTTGAAATATCTCCATGATTTGCTCCCCTCTTATGTTTTTGCCAGTGCATTGATGCATGTGTTTTGTCTATAATTTGCATTCTGTAAACTCCTAAATTTCGAACTCCTGTTTCTGGATGTTTTGTTGCAATTAATCCCAATGTGATAAATCGTCCTGCATCATTAGGCCATGATTTGATTATTGGTAAATCATCAAATGATGCATCTGTTGATGTAACTTCTGTAACTAATCCACTAGATTCCATCTTGGGAAAAGAAGCAGTCATTTTTGAAAGTTCGGGAAGTTTTTTTATTTTATTTAGAAATCCTGATGGCATGTCCATTTTTGTCATATCTGTTATTCTATGTCCAATTTCTGTAAAGTCTGTCATCTCTAATCCTATTTCGAGTCTTTTCATTGAACCAAATGCATTTCCTAAAACTGGCATACTGTGACCCTTTACATTTTCAAAAAGAATTGCAGGTCCATTTGAATACATTTCTCTTCTTAAAATTTCTGCAATTTCTAAATCCTGGTCTACTTCTGTTTTTACTCTTTTTAATTCTCCATGTTTTTCTAGTTCATTGATGAATTCTTGAGTATCTTGTATTGGCACAATCAAACTCTTTTTAGATCAGGTATAAGCTTAACTAGATTTTTTTCACTTTGTCACTATTCACATTGGTGGTAATTCTGTTTTTTTATCATGGCCACCAGAACCAAATTTACAGTAAAAACACAATTCTGATTCCATGTACTTTAATTGTTCAATATGGATTGCACCTAACTTTAATGCAATTTTTGTCAAAATTCTATATTTTAATGGCATTGCTGGAATTACCTCATCTAGGTAGACTCTGTAATGATCTGGACAAAATTTTAGCGTGACTTTTGCTGGTTCCTTACCCTTTTCATTGACTTGTTTTGTAAAATTGATTTGTTCTCTAATGTATTCGTGTTTAGGACATGGACAATTTTTACCCCCAGGATGTTTGTATGCAGGTGTATTTTTCCAATCAAAATCTGGAAATTCTTTTTCAAAGTCATCCATAATACTAATCCTTCAATAGAGCATATAAAATTGATCATTTTTTTGTAAATAGTTCAAACCAAATGTACATAAACCCCGAATTTGGCATGAAAATTAATGGCAGCTGCTAAAAAGCAAACAAAAAAAGATCTTGAAGACAAGATTGCCGAATTAGAAGCAAAACTAAATCAATTATCTGATCAGCTAACCTCAAAACCAGCAGAAACTAAACCTGCAGAGGTAAAACCAGCTGAAACAGCAAAGCCAAAACCTACACTTCCAAAAGGTACTGCTGCAAAACCAGCTGAAACTAAACCAGCTGAAACAGCAAAGCCAAAACC
>LUMP01000409.1_pt1 | contig 19571 bp, 26 predicted proteins | sample 729641 | NCBI WGS metagenome assembly LUMP01 (sample SAMN03860260, study PRJNA289734) | marine metagenome | biome: seawater column; feature: ocean; material: water; isolation source: Red Sea water column Station 12 - depth 47m | place: Saudi Arabia: Red Sea | collected 2011-10-15 | depth 47 m | reverse complement strand
CAAAAAAACCGTCCCATATCTAGTATATTGCGTGATCTTTCTTCTACCAGACTCGCCTTCCTTTTTAAGCTCTTTAAGAGTGGGGATGGTTACACTTGCCATTTGCATCACAATTGAGCATGAAATGTATGGGAAGATTCCAAGTGCAAATATGCTTAATCTTTCAAGCGCGCCGCCTGAAAACATATTGAACATACTTAGGATTGTTCCAGATTGCTCTTCAAAAAAGCTCTGCAATGCATTTGGGTCTATGCCTGGAACAGGTATATAGGTTCCAATTCTGTATACAATTAATGCACCTATCAAGAAAAACAAGCGTTGCCTGAGTTCAGTAAACCTAGACATATCAGCAAATGATCCACCTGCAGTGTTGATAGTATTAGCCATAATTAATCCAGTATTGTTCCGCCAGCCTTTGTGACAGCCTCTTCAGCGCCTTTGCTCAATTTAATACCTTGTAATTTGACAGCTTTCTCAATTGAGCCTGATGCAATAACTTTAACTCTCTGAATGTATCTTGGAATCATGTTTGCATTCTTAAGTGCATCAATGTCAATGACATCAGCTTCAATCTTGTCAAGCTGATCCAGTCTGAGTTCTGCAGAATCTTTTTGGTTAGATGTGAAACCTCTTTTTGGCACTCTTCTCTGTAGAGGCATTTGACCGCCCTCGAATCCTACTTTATGAAAGCCACCTGATCTAGATTTTTGACCCTTGTGGCCTCTACCAGAAGTTTTTCCTAGGCCAGAAGCATGCCCTTTTCCTTTTCTAAACTTCTTAGATTTACTGCCTGGATTAGGTTTTAGCTCATTCAATTTCATTTCACTTCCTCAACTTCTAGCAGATATCTAACTTTATTAACCATTCCCATATTTTCAGGAGTGGCATCAATAAGAACTTCTTGGTTGATTTTTCTCAAACCAAGCCCTGAAAGTGATGCAGCATGCTTCTTGATTCTGCCGAAGCGGCTCTTCACCAGTTTGATTCTCACTTTATTTACTTTCTTATTCATGTTTTATGTAAATATTTTCGATACTGGAATTCCTCTTCTTTTTGCAACTCTTTGAGGAGAGCGCATAGAATCCAGAGCATTAATTGTGGCCCTAACTAGATTAATTGGATTTCTTGATCCGTAACTTTTTGCCAAAATATTTCGAATACCAACACATTCGAAAACTGCCCTCATCGCACCGCCTGCGATGATACCAGTACCATCAGCTGCAGGTTGCATATAAACCTTGGTTGCCCCATGCCTACCATTTACTTCGTAATAAATCGTGTCATCTTTTAGAGAAACTTGATGTAAATCTTTTCTTGCAGCTTGCATCGCTTTTTGAATAGCTAAAGGAACTTCCTTAGCTTTACCATAGCCCATGCCAATTTTTCCTCTGCCATCGCCAACAACTGTAATTGCTGCAAAGCCAAATTGTCTTCCGCCTTTCACAACTTTTGCTACCCGATTGACTGCTACCAATTTCTCTATTAGCTCGTCAGCTTGCTTTTCTATATTCATGTTCATATTTAAAAGTCCAATCCATTTTCTCTGGCTGATTCAGCCAAAGCTTTTACTCTTCCGTGATATAAAAATCCAGATCTATCAAATGCCACTTTGCCGATTTTTGCTTTTTTTGCTTTCTCAGCAATTTGCTGTCCTACAGCTTTTGCTATCTCGATTTTTCCTTTTATTTTATCCCCTAAGATTTTCTTTACTTCAGGGTCGAGACTAGAAGTTGCAGCTATTGTCTTATCATCTGGTGCTATGATTTGAGCATAGATATGATTTGATGATCTATGTATGCATAATCTGTGAGCTTCAAGCTCTTTTATTTTAGCTCTAGCCTTTTTTGCTCTTCTTTTTCTTTTATCAATTTTTGAAATCATAACTTTATTCTTTAAACAGCTTTCTTGGTTTCTTTCAGTGTAATTTGCTCACCTTTATATCTCACGCCCTTGCCTTTATATGGCTCTGGTGGTCTTATAGCTCGAAGTTCAGCTGCAACTTGTCCAACTTTTTGCTTGTCCATTCCAGAAATACTGATCTCAGTTTGAGAAGGTGTTGATATTTCAATTCCCTCTGGAACTTCATAGTTAACAGGATGAGAAAAGCCCAAAGTTAAATTCAATGTTTTACCTTGAGATTTAGCTCTGTATCCAACACCAATAAGCTCTAGCTCTTTGACATAACCTTCTGTAACGCCTATTACCATGTTTTGAATCAAGCTCCTAAAAGTTCCTGCAGCAGCTTTAGAAAAACGAGTCTTACCATCAGATGAGACTTTTACGGCACCATCTTCTAGAAGCGAGACTGAAATATCATTAATTAAGTCCAGTGATAACTCCCCTTTAGGGCCTTTCACCGTGAATAGATTTTCAGCATCAGCTATATTGACTTCAACCGCTTCAGGGATAACTACTGGTTGTTTTTCTATTCTAGACATTTTATAACCTACTTAATTTAAGACACCACACACAAGACTTCTCCGCCTTGTCCAATTTCTCTTGCTTTTCTGTCACTCATGACCCCAGCTGAGGTAGAAACAATTGCAACACCTAGTCCGCCCATAACACGAGGAATTTCAGATGTTTGCTTGTATATTCTTAATCCGGGTCTGCTGACTCTATCAAGTTTTTCAATAACCGGCTTGCCGTCAAAATACTTTAGTTCAATATTCAAATTGCTTTTATTATTATCAGACTCTTCAGAGCTAAACCCTTTGATATAGCCTTCTTCCAAAAGCACTGAAGCAATGCTTTCTTTTATCTTTGAATGAGGAATAGAAACACTGGAAGCGCTAATTTTATGAGCGTTTCTAATTCTTGTTAACATATCAGCAATTGGATCTGTCATTGTCATATCTATTTCCTTTTTTTACCAGCTTGCTTTGTGCAGTCCTGGTATATTTCCTTTCATTGCTTCTTCTCTAAGCTTGCTTCTTCCAAGTCCAAATTTACGATAGTATCCCTTTGGTCTACCAGTTATTGAACAGCGATTTCTAAGTCTCGATGGGCTCGCATTTCTTGGTAATTTTTGTAATTTTATTCTTGCTTCATTTTTCTCTTCATAAGATGCATTGACATCTCGAAGAATAGCTTTGAGAGATGCTCTTTTTTCGGCATACTTTTCAACTGTTCTCATTCGCTTGAGTTCTCTCTCAACGATTGCTTTCCTAGTCATTCTTTTTCCTCAATTTCTGTTTCTTTGTCTTCTGATTCAGATTCTTCTTCTGACTCAGGCTTTGCATCGACTGACTCATTAGCCTCTTTGGCTTTTGCACTATTCTCTTCACCAGCTGCCTCAATCACTTCTTCAGCTTCTTCAACTTCAGGCTCTGCATCTACTTTCTCTATAACCTCTTCTGCTTCAGCATCTTCCTTTGAAGCATTCTTTGGAGCGTCTTTTATAGGGAAGTTGAATTCTTTTAACAACGCCAAACCTTCTTCGTCATTTTTAGCGCTAGTTGTGATGCTGATGTCTAAACCTCTTATCTTATCTATCTTGTCGTAATCAATTTCAGGGAAGATAATTTGCTCTTTGACACCGAGACTATAGTTGCCATTCCCATCAAAGGACTTTCTATTTAAACCCCTAAAGTCTCTTACACGAGGCAGTGCAATATTAATCAGTCTGTCCAAAAATTCGTACATCCTTTCTCTTCTCAATGTTACTTTCACACCTATAGGCATTCCTTCTCTTATCTTGAACGATGCAACTGATTTTCTTGCACGAGTTATTAATACCTTTTGACCAGATAATTTTTCTAGATCGGCAACAGCCTTCTCGATCGTCTTCTTATCCTGAACAGCTTCCCCAACACCCATATTCACTGTAATCTTTTTGATTTCTGGAACTTCCATTACATTTGAAAGGCCAAGCTTCTTCTGAAGATTGTTCTTGATTTCTTGGTTATATTTCTCTTTTAACCTTGCCATTTTTAAATATCCACAACCTCATTATTTGACTTGAAATATCTTACTTTTGTTCCATCTTCGAGTTTCTTTATGCCCACTCTATCTGGTTGATTTGTAATTGGGTTTAACAACATCACATTTGAAATATGAACTGGCATTTCTTTTTCGATGATTCCACCTTCTTGTCCAGTATTGGGATTGCCTTTTTGATGTTTCTTTACAATATTGACATTCTCAACAAGCACTTTTGAGTTCTTGAGAATACTCAATACAGTCCCAGTCCTTCCTTTATCCTTTCCAGAAAGCACTATTACTTGATCGCCTTTTTTTATCTTTTTCAACTCAATATTCCTATATTACTTCTGGAGCTAAAGAAATGATCTTAAGCTGTTTCTTTGCTCTTAACTCTCTGGTTACAGGCCCAAATACCCTTGTTCCAATAGGCTCCAGCTTGTTATCTAAAAGAACTGCAGCATTTCCATCAAATCTGATAAGTGAACCATCTGATCTTCTTACTCCATGTTTAGTCCTTACAACCAAAGCATCATAAACATCACCCTTCTTGACTTTACCTCTTGGGATTGCATCCTTGACTGTCACCTTAATGATGTCTCCAATTCTTGCATACCTCTTTTTTGATCCGCCAAGGACTTTTATGCAGAGCACTTTCCTTGCGCCACTGTTATCTGCAATATTGAGCATTGTTTCAGTTTGAATCATCTTTATTCCGCCCTTTTCGTCTCTAGAATTTGATCCAAAATCCAGGCCTTATTCTTTGAAATAGGCTTGGATTCTCTAATTGTCACTTTGTCACCCACCTTAGAAGCATTTTCTTCATCGTGGATCATGATTTTTGTAGTTTTATATATATATTTATTATAGAGAGGATGTTTCAACCTTCTCTGTACAGCAACTGTGGCAGATTTATCCATTGAGTCACTGACAACAATGCCTGTAGTTCTTCTTGTATTTTTTTGATTATCCATTGCCATTACTCTGTTCACTCAAAACTGTTTTTAATCTTGCTATATCTCTTCTAATCTTTTTGAATTGACTTGAGTTTGTAACTTGTCCAGTGACAAATTGCAGCCTTAACTTCATTTGCTCATCTAGTAGGTCATCAAGCATCTTTTCTAGATCCTTCGCTCCCTTGTTTCTTATTTCTTTGATATCAATCATATAATTTGCCTGCTAACAAACTTGGTGCCGATTGGTAGTTTTGCTGCAGCAAGTTTAAATGCTTCCTGAGCTAAGCTTTCCTCAACGCCACTCATTTCATATAAAACCTTTCCAGGCTGAATTTGTGCGACCCAATATTCGACATTACCTTTACCTTTACCTTGTCTTACCTCAAGAGGCTTTTTGGTAATAGGCTTATCAGGGAAAATTCTTATCCAGATCTTTCCGCCCCTTTTAATATGTCTGGTCATGGCTCTTCTTGCGGCTTCGATTTGTCTTGCTGTGATTCTTCCTCGGCCGGTAGCTTTTAATCCATATTCACCAAATGAAACAGTACTTCCTCTCGAAGCAAGGCCTCGATTCTTGCCTTTCATTTGTTTTCTGTACTTTGTTCGCTTTGGTTGTAACATTTAAATTTCCTAATCTATTTTTACTTTGTGTCGTCGTCTTGGAAAATCCAGACTTTTACACCAATGATTCCGTATGTAGTGAGCGCTTCTGCAACGCCATAGTCTATATTCGCTTTTAGAGTATGAAGGGGCACTCTGCCTTCTTGATACCATTCCGATCTTGCTATTTCTGCACCATTGAGACGCCCAGCAATTTTTACCTTGATCCCATTGGCTCCCAATCTCATAGTATTTGTAACTGCTCTTTTCATCGCTCTTCTATAAAGCACTCTTCTCTCAAGTTGTTGCGTAATAGATGAGGCTACAAGCTTTGCATCTAACTCTGGCTTCTTAATTTCATTTATGTTCAACAAGACATTATTGATTGATGTATCCATCAATCCAGCTACCTCTTTTCTTAAACCTTCAATGCCCTCGCCTTTCTTTCCAATTACGATCCCAGGTCTGGCTGAAAATATAGTGACAGTGACATTATCTGAACTTCTTTCTATTTGTATATTACTTACAGCTGCATCCTTGAGCTTTTTATTCAAAAGCTCTCTAATCAAAAAATCTTGATGAACATTTTTTGAAAAGCTTGATGAGTCAGAGAACCAGTTAGAAGACCACTTCTTACTGATACCTAATCTTATGCCTGTTGGATGTACTTTTTGTCCCATATTACTCGTCCGATAATTCAATTGTGATATGACTATTTCTTTTCAGAATCCTGGTCCCTCTTCCTCTTGCTCTTGCTCTGAATCTCTTAAAAGTTGGTGCCTCATCAACATAGGCCTGCGATACTTTCAGTCCATCTATGTCTAAACCAAGGTTGTTTTCAGCATTAGCAACAGCTGAGTCAAGCACCTTAGAAACAATCTTCGCAGCTTTCTGAGGAAGAAATTTCACCAACCTCATTGCTGCTAAGACATCGGAGCCTCTTATCATATCGACGATCATTCTCGTCTTTTGAGGAGAAATCCTTGCATATCTTAATGTTGAAGTTACTTTCATTTTACTTAACTCTTACTTAGTTTTACGGTCACCCGAGTGACCTCGAAATGTTCTTGTTGGTGCAAATTCACCTAATTTATGACCAACCATATTTTCAGAAATTAATATTGGTACATGCTCTCTTCCGTTATGAACAGATATTGTCATACCTACCATCTCTGGAATGACCATGGATCTTCTCGACCATGTTTTGATTCGAGCTCTTCCACCCTCTGCAACAGCTTTTTGGACTTTATCCATTAAGTGCAAATCTACAAATGGTCCTTTTTTTATCGATCTAGGCATATTACTTTCTCTTCTTCCTTCTTCTAACGATGAACTTATCTGTTACTTTATTAGATCTAGTTTTATATCCTTTGGTTGGAACACCCCATGGAGAAACAGGATGTCTACCGCCGGATGTTTTACCCTCACCTCCACCGTGTGGATGATCAACTGGATTCATCACGACGCCTCTAACGGTCGGTCTCACTCCTCTCCATCTGCTTGCGCCTGCCTTACCAAGTTTTCTCAGATTATGCTCTTGATGACCGACCTCACCGATTGTCGCTCTACAAGTGATTAGGACTTTTCTAACTTCTCCTGATTTCAAGCGAAGTGTGGCGTAGTTTCCCTCTTTTGCTAATACCTGAACACTCGCACCAGCTGATCTTGCAATTTGTGCACCTTTTCCAGGCTTCATCTCAATGCAATGTACAATTGTTCCAACAGGTATGTTGTTTAAAGGAAGGGTATTGCCAGTTTTTATTGGAGCGCTATTCCCTGATGAAATTGCATCTCCTTCTTTGAGTCCTTTTGGAGCAATAATATATCTCCTTTCACCATCTTTATATAAAACAAGAGCAATATGAGAGGAACGGTTAGGATCATATTCAATTCTTTCTACAACCGCAGATATATCATCCTTATTTCTCTTAAAATCTATTTCTCTATAAAGTCTCTTATGACCTCCACCAATATGCCTGGTTGTCATTCGGCCATAGTTATTTCTTCCTCCTGTCTTTTTCAAGCCAGAAGTTAAAGATTTATGAGGTCTTCCTTTATGAAGATTTTCTGTCTTGACAGTCTGAACAAATCTTCTACCTGGTGATGTTGGTTTTGTCTTTATAACTGCCATCTCTTTACACGTCCGTATTTAAAATATCTAAGTTTTGACCTTCAGCTAATTTGATATAAGCTTTTTTCCAGTTTTTTGTTTTACCTGTCTTCATGCCAAATCTTTTTGTCTTTCCGTTTACTGAAACAGTCCTTACTGAAGAAACCTTTACATCGAAGAATTTCTCAACAGCTTTCTTGATTTGCTGCTTATTAGAATCTGACCTTACCCTGAAAACAATTTGACCTGAGTCTTGACTAAGCATTGTGGTTTTCTCAGAAACATGTGGCGCTATGAGAACGCTTCTTAGTTGATCATGTCTTATCTTTTGGCTCATGAGAACATCCCCTCAAGCTTATTTAATGCTTCCTGATCAATAACGATTCTTTCATAAGTAAGTAAACTGATTGGATCGACATTCTCAACGCTAATGACTTTAATATGAGGAATATTTCTAAGTGACAGAACCAAGTTAGATTCAAGCTCAGATACTATGAATAATGCATTATCCAGCTCCAAAGAATTTAAAACTTCAACCCCTAATTTAGTTTTAGGGGAGTCGATCTTAATTGAGTCTATCGCAACAATTCTCTTTTCTTCGATCAATGCTGAGAAAATAGACTGCATTGCTCTTTTGTATGCTTTCTTATTAATCTTTTTGTTGTAATTTCTATCAACAGTAGCAAAAGCCATTCCACCTCCAACCCAAAGTGGCCCTCTAGTTGTTCCAGCTCTAGCTCTACCCGTTCCTTTTTGTCTCCATGGCTTAGCTCCTCCTCCGCTCACCCGTGATCTGTTCTTCTGAGCTTTTGTTGCTGAGCGTCCATTGGACCTATAAGCGGTAACCAATTCATGAATAAGCCCATCATTGATTTCTGACTTAAAAACAGAGTCGCTGATATCAATACTTTTGACAGTGCTATTTTCCTGATTGGTTTCTTCTGTTTGTGGAGCCTCTTCTGCTTGGGCTTCTACTTCTGGGGTTTCTTCTGTTTGTGGAGCCTCTTCTGCTTGGGCTTCTACTTCTGGGGTTTCTTCTGTTTGTGTTTTAAATATTTCTCTTTCTTTCTGCTTGCTCTTTATGGATGGTGTTATAACTACAAAACTATTGTCATGTCCTGCAATTGAGCCTTTGATAAAGATTAAATTTCTCTCTGTATCAATCTCAATAACCTCAAGATTCTGAATGGTCTTCTTAACATTTCCCATCCTACCAGCCATCTTTTTGCCTTTGAAAACACGACCAGGTGTTTGGTTTTGACCAATTGAGCCAGGTGCTCTATGAGCAAGTGAATTACCATGTGTGGCATCTTGAGTTTTGAAATTATGTCTCTTAATAACGCCTGCATAACCTTTACCAATAGAGTTTCCGGTTACATCAACAAGTTCGCCTTTCTCGAAGTAGTCTACTGTTATTTCTTTGCCTGTATCTACTTGCTCTAACTCATTAGTATTTAATCTAAACTCATGGAGTTTATGTGAAAGTTTCTCATTTGGGTTTGACCGAATCTGTCCTGCATCTGACTTCTTAGGGTTCTTTGTAGATTGCCCTGTGAGTACCTGGATGGCGTTGTATCCATCAGTCTCTTCAGTCTTAATTCTATTGATTAGATTGGGATTAGCTTGAACGATTGTGACAGGCACAGATCGACCATCGTCCGTAAAGACTCTCGTCATTCCGCATTTTTTTCCTACAATGCCTATCACTTGCTTTCTCTTTGTTTTTATTAATTATTTTTATAATTATATTTTTCATTAACTCTTTTACGGGAGCTGATATTTACAAGTAATTGATTTATATGGGTTTTTAATCAATTTTAAGTTCTTGCAAACCTTCAGCTCCAAAAACGCTAGCTAAGTCTCTCAACCCCCTTATTTTCAGGCTTTTCAGAGCATAATAATCTCTGGCCCGTGTAGCGTTCGGGAATTATATCAATTTTCACTTTCAGTTCAATTTTATTTGAACATCTACCCCAGCTGGCAATTCAAGCTTCATAAGAGCATCAACTGTTTTATCACTTGGGTTAAGAATATCCATCACACGTTTGTGTGTTGTAAGCTCATACTGATCCCTTGCATCCTTATTCACATGTGGTGAAATAAGGACCGTATATCTTTCTCTCGAAGTCGGCAATGGTATAGGTCCAGATACAACAGAGCCTGTTCTTTTGACTGTTTCCACGATTTCTTCAGTAGAAGCATCGATTAGCTTATGATCAAAAGACTTTAGTCTGATTCTAATTGTCTGTGTATCAACCATATTGCTATCCTTCATTATTTACAGAAAGTGCTTCTGCTTGTGATTTTGGAGCCTCATTATATTTCTCAAATTCCATCGTATAAGTAGCCCGACCTTGTGACATTGATCTTAAGTCAGTTGCATAACCAAACATCTCAGCTAAAGGCACCTCTGCTCTTATAATTTTCCCAGCTGGAGACTCATCCATGCCCTGAAGAATGCCTCTTCTCCTGTTTAAATCACCATTTACATCACCCATATAATCCTCAGGTGTAACTACTTCAACTTTCATGACTGGCTCAAGAAGTACCGGATTTGCTTTCAAAGCTCCCTCCTTAAATGCCATAGATCCAGCAACTCTGAAAGCAACCTCACTGGAGTCGACATCATGGAATGATCCATCATATAGAGTAACTTTTACATCAACCACAGGGAATCCTGTGATTACACCATTTGCCATTTGCTCTTGAATACCTTTGTCTACTGCAGGAATAAATTCTCTAGGGATAACACCGCCAGTGATGTCATTTACAAATTCATATCCAGAACCAGCCTCTTGTGGTTCCATTTTGATATAAACATGTCCATATTGACCTCTACCACCAGATTGCCTAACAAACTTAGCTTCTTGATCGACAGAGGATTTGATTGTTTCACGATAGGCAACTTGTGGTCTCCCTACATTTGCATCAACCTTAAATTCTCTCGATAGACGATCCACAATAATATCTAAGTGGAGCTCTCCCATTCCTGAGATAATTGTTTGCCCAGATTCCTCATCTGTTCTGACCCTGAATGATGGATCCTCTTTCGCAAGCTTCTGTAGCCCAATGCCCATTTTTGATTCATCTTCAGTAGATTTTGGCTCAACGGCAACAGAAATAACTGGCTCAGGGAACTCCATCTTCTCAAGTGTAATTACACTTGAAACATCACACAGAGTATCTCCAGTTGTAACATCTTTCAGTCCTACTGCTGCAGCAATATCTCCTGCCCTAACTTCTTTAATTTCTTCTCTGGTATTGGAGTGCATTTGAAGAATACGACCAATTCTTTCTTTCTTTCCTTTTAACGGATTGAAAACGCTATCACCTGAATTAAGAACACCTGAGTAAACTCTAAAAAATGTGAGGTTCCCTACATAAGGGTCATTTGCAATCTTGAATGCCAAAGCTGAAAAATTCTCGCCATCGTCTGACTTTCTAGAAGCCTCTGATTCATCATCGAGTATCCCAGTAATATCAGGAGTGTCAATCGGTGATGGCAAAAGATAGATAACGGCATCAAGCATAGCTTGCACGCCTTTATTTTTGAAAGCCGAACCGCATACAACTGGAACAATTTCATTATTGATTGTTCTAGCCCTAAGTCCCTCTCTAATCTGATCTTCGCTTAGCTCACCATTTTCAAGGTACTCATTCAACAAATCTTCATTTGCTTCTGCTGCAGCTTCTATCATCTGCTCTCTCAGTTCCTCGCATTGAGACAATAGATCCTCAGGTATTTCTTCTGCTACATATGTCGAGCCAAGATCTTCCTCATTCCAATTGATCGCCTTCATCCTAATAAGATCAATGACTCCTTTGAAATTTTCTTCAGCGCCAATAGGTACTTGAATAGGAATCGGATTTGAGCCAAGCCTTTCTTTGACTTGCTCAACGACTCTGAAAAAATCAGCGCCGGCTCTGTCCATCTTGTTAACAAATGCCATTCTTGGAACTGAGTATTTATTTGCTTGTCTCCAAACAGTTTCAGATTGTGGCTCTACTCCGCCTACAGCACAAAAAACAGCAACAGCACTATCCAAAACCCTCAGTGAACGCTCTACTTCAATCGTAAAGTCAACGTGACCTGGTGTATCGATGATATTGATTCTGTGCTGATCAAACTGTTGGTCCATCCCTTGCCAAAAACAAGTTGTTGCTGCAGAAGTGATTGTGATACCTCTTTCCTGCTCTTGCTCCATCCAATCCATGACAGCGTTTCCATCATGCACTTCGCCGATCTTGTGTGATATTCCTGTATAAAAAAGAACGCGTTCTGTTGTTGTTGTTTTACCAGCATCAATATGTGCCATGATGCCGATGTTTCTATATCTATCTATTGGTGTTTGTCTTGCCATTTCCGAATCTCTCTATTAAACGCTCACCATCTAAAATGTGAAAAGGCTTTATTGGCCTCTGCCATTTTATGGGTATCTTTAACTTTCATGCTTTTCTCAGATCTTGATCTTGCAGACTCTATCAACCATCTCATTGCAAGAGCCTCCCTCCTTTCTTGCCTGACTTCTACAGGAATTTGATAGGTTGCACCACCAACTCGCCTTGACCTTACTTCGACGACTGGCTTGACCTTATCAAGAATATCTTCGAAAACTTGAGGCGTGGTATCTGCAGTTTGACCTAGTGTTGAAATAACGGTATCTAGTGCCTGATAGACAATATTTTCAGCTGTACTCTTTTTGCCATCTTTCATAATCATATTGATGAACTTAGCAAGTACCTTGCTCGAAAATTTAGGATCGGGCAATATCTCTCTCTTTATGGCTGCATTTCTTCTAGACATTGTTTACCCCTTAGGTCTTTTTGCACCATATTTTGACCGACCTTGTTTTCGATCATTAACACCTGAACAATCAAGTGCACCTCTTATGGTGTGATATCGAACTCCTGGGAGATCCTTAACACGTCCACCTCTAATCAAAACAACAGAGTGTTCCTGAAGATTATGGCCTTCGCCTCCAATATAACTGGTGACCTCATATCCATTAGTAAGCCTTACTCTTGCTACTTTTCTAAGAGCAGAGTTTGGTTTCTTTGGTGTAGTAGTATAAACACGAGTACAAACCCCTCTCTTTTGGGGCTTGCCTTCTAGAGCAGGAACATTATTCTTCACTACCTTCCTCTTTCTAGACTTTCTTACTAATTGATTAATTGTTGTCATAACGCTTCATTTATAAAAATTGTGGGTGGATTCTATTCTTCTATTCATCTAGGTTCAAGTTAAATCTAAGATGATTCTGCAACTTCTAGATTGGCTTCTTCACTACTGCTCTCTAATTCCTTTAGAGCTTGTGAGAATTCTTCTTCAGCTATAGAAGCAGCATCCAACTCAGTCTTAAATCCTGTGCCTGCTGGAACCAATCTGCCAACAACAACATTCTCTTTAAGGCCTCTTAATTTATCTACAGAACCTTTAACTGCAGCCTCAGTCAATACTCTCGTTGTTTCTTGGAAAGAAGCAGCAGAAATAAATGATGTGGTTGCCAAAGATGCTTTTGTAATACCCATGATCAAAGGCCTAAATGTTGCAGGCTGAAGATCTTCTTTGATCATTTTTTCATTGGTTTCTATGACATCAATCCTGTTTGCTTGTTCATTAGGCAGAAGCTTTGTATCGCCTGACTCAATGATCTCGACAGTCCTCATCATCTGCTTAACAATGATTTCAATGTGTTTGTCATTGATTGGAACACCTTGAAGTCGATATACATCCTGCACTTCTTTGACAAGATACTCAGCCAACTTCTCGACACCCTGAACTTCTAAAATATCATGAAGACTCAACTCACCATCGGAGATGATTTCTCCTTTTTGAATGGTTTCTCCTTCAAAGATATTCAACGTTCTAGTTTTAAGAATGAGTTCTTCGTGAGATTCGCCATCCTCATCTGTAATGACCAGTCTCACTTTACCTTTTGTTTCTTTACCGAAACTTGTAATACCAGAATGTTTAGCCAAAATAGCAGCATCTTTAGGCTTTCTTGCTTCAAAAAGGTCTGCAACTCGAGGTAATCCACCTGTGATGTCACTAGTCTTAGAGGATTCAAGAGGAATTCTTGCTAAAACATCTCCTGCATTGATCTTCGATCCGTCTTGGATATTTACTATCGCACCAGGAGGGAATGTATAAACAATTGGCGTCTCAGTTCCGGAGAACATGATCGGCTGACCTCTACCATTAACTAAAGAAGCCTTGGGTTTGACTGTTGAGGTTGAGCCAGTTTTCTTTGAGTCCATAATAATGATATTACTCAAACCAGTCATCTCATCGACTTGCTCTGTAACAGTCACTCCATCAATAAAGTCCTCAAATCTTATCGTTCCAGATGCCTCTGTAATGATTGGGTGAGTGTGAGGATCCCAAGTTGAAATAACATCGCCAGCACTCACTTTTTGCCCATCTTTGATATTGATTGTTGCTCCGTAAGGAATCTTATATCTTTCCTTCTCTTTCCCGAATTTATCAGAAACAATGATTTCACCAGATCGGCTTGTTGCAACTAAATTCTTATCGGCATTTTTAATTGTCTTTAAGTTAAATAGACTAGCTACACCATCATTATTCACTTCGACTGAGTTTTGAGCAGCAGCACTTGATGCAGCTCCACCAATGTGGAATGTTCTCATAGTGAGCTGTGTACCAGGCTCACCAATTGACTGTGCTGCTATGATGCCCACAGCCTCTCCGATATCAACAAGCGTGCCTCTTGCTAGGTCTCTGCCATAGCACTTGATACAGATTCCATATTTTGTCTCGCATGTTACTGGAGAACGAACTACAACTGAGTCTGTTCCATTTTCCTCTAGAAGATGAACATTCGATTCATCAATTAATGTGCCTGCCTTAAGGACATTTTTCTTATTCTCAAGGTCTTTGACTGGTTCAATTAAAACTCTACCAAGCACCCGATCGCTGAGATTTTGAACAACCTCTCCACCCTCAATGACAGCTGAAATCGTCATGCCATGTTTAGTGCCACAATCTTCTTCTGTTACAACCAAGTCTTGTGCTACATCAACCAGTCGTCTTGTCAAATAACCTGAGTTTGCCGTTTTCAATGCTGTATCAGCAAGACCCTTTCGAGCACCATGAGTTGAAATGAAGTATTGAAGGATATTAAGCCCTTCTCTGAAATTAGCTGTAATTGGCGTTTCAATAATAGAGCCATCAGGTTTTGCCATTAGACCTCTCATACCAGCCAATTGTCTTATTTGAGCTGCAGAACCTCTAGCGCCTGAATCGGCCATCATGAAGATTGAATTGAATGATTCTTGATCCTGCTTTTTGCCTTCACTATCTGTAACTTGCTCTTTTCCGAGCTTATCCATCATCGCATTGGCAACTTGATCATTTGTTCTCGACCAAATATCAACGACCTTATTATATCTCTCACCTTGTGTAAGAAGACCTGATGTGAATTGATTCTGGATGCTTTTCACTTGTGACTCAGCATCAGATAATATGTCTTCTTTATTTTCTGGAACAACCATATCATCTAGCGCAATTGAAACACCTGATTTGGTTGCGTACTCAAAGCCTAGATACAATTTATTACAGCAAATGGAATTTCATCTGGTACGATCTTAGAGAATAGAGCCCTACCAGTTGTAGTTTCTACAATTTCTGTGGGCTTTTCTTCATTTTGGATAGAAATTTTGAGTTTGATTTTTGCATGCAAGCCAAGGAAGCCATTATGAAATGCTCTCTCAACCTCTTCTATGTTTGCAAAAATACCGCCCTCACCAGTATCTTTAACTTTTTCTCTTGTCATGTAATAGAGACCCAAAACCACATCTTGTGATGGAACAATAATAGGCTCACCATTCGCAGGTGAAAGAATATTATTGGACGACATCATCAATGCCCTACTTTCAAGTTGCGCCTCAATTGAAAGCGGAACATGAACAGCCATCTGGTCACCATCAAAGTCGGCATTGAATGCCTTGCAAACAAGCGGGTGTAATTGAATCGCTTTGCCTTCAACCAAAACAGGTTCAAAAGCTTGTATTCCGAGCCTATGAAGAGTTGGAGCACGATTCAGGAGCACAGGGTGTTGTCTTATAACACCGTCTAAAATATCCCAAATCTCAGGTCCTTCAAGCTCTACAAGTCTTTTTGCAGATTTGATTGTGGATGCCTCGCCTTGATAAATCAATTTACTGAAGACAAAAGGTTTGAATAGCTCCAATGCCATTTTCTTTGGAATACCACATTGATGAAGCTTCAAAGTTGGCCCAACTACAATCACTGATCTACCAGAGTAATCGACTCTTTTTCCTAACAAATTCTGTCTGAATCTGCCCTGCTTTCCTTTGATCATATCCGCAAGTGACTTAAGTGGTCGCTTATTTGACCCTGTTACGGCTCTTCCCATTCTCCCGTTATCTAGCAGCGCATCAACAGATTTTTGCAACATCCTTTTTTCATTTCTAACAATGATATCTGGAGCATTCAGATCCAGTAATCTTTGGAGTCTATTGTTCCTATTAATAACCCTTCTATAGAGATCATTGAGATCCGATGTAGCAAATCTACCGCCATCAAGAGGAACCAGAGGTCTTAAGTCTGGTGGTAAAATTGGAAGCACTTTTAAAATCATCCATTCAGGCCTATTTCCAGAAGAAATCAACGACTCTATGAGTTTTAATCTCTTTTGATAACGCTTGATCTTGATCTGTGAAGCAGTTGCTTCCATGTCTTCTTGTATTTGATTGAGGCTGTCTTGAAGATCTAGGTCTTTAAGAATATCGTGGATTGATTCAGCTCCCATCGCAGCAGAAAAATCATCGCCATACATCTCCAATGCTTCAATGTATTGCTCTTCAGAAAGCATTTGACCTTTTGTAAGATCAGTCATGCCAGGATCTGTAACAAGATAAGCTTCAAAGTAAAGAACTCGTTCTATTTCCCTCAAAGTCATATCAAGCAAAAGACCAATTCTTGATGGAAGAGACTTCAAGAACCAAATATGTGCAACGGGGCTTGCAAGCTCTAGATGACCCATTCTTTCCCTTCGAACCTTACTCTGAGTGACTTCTACACCACATTTTTCACAAACAACGCCTCTGTGTTTTAAGCGTTTATATTTTCCGCAAAGGCATTCATAGTCTTTAACAGGTCCAAATATTTTTGCGCAGAACAATCCGTCTCTTTCTGGTCTGAAAGTTCTATAGTTAATGGTTTCTGGTTTTTTAACCTCGCCATAAGACCATGATCGAATCATTTCAGGAGACGAAAGACCAATTCTTATATGATCAAATTCTTCTGCAAAAGGTTTCTGATTAAAGATATTAAGTAAATTTTTCATATTCAGCTTCCAGCTTATTTTTCAACAGTTTGCTTAGGATCTTCGACTAAATCCATATTCAAACCCAGAGATCTAATTTCTTTCATGAGAACATTGAATGATTCGGGAATTCCCGTATCGACTTCATTGGTTCCATCCACAATTTGTTTATACATACGAGTCCTGCCCTGAACATCGTCAGATTTAACAGTAAGCAATTCTCTAAGAGTATGAGAAGCACCATAAGCCTCTAAAGCCCAAACTTCCATTTCTCCAAATCTCTGTCCACCAAATTGTGCTTTACCGCCTAATGGCTGCTGTGTCACTAGGCTGTATGGTCCAGTTGATCTTGCATGCATTTTGTCATCGACCAAATGATTCAATTTAAGTATATACATGTAACCAACTGTTACTGGACGATCAAAAAATTCGCCCGTTCTTCCATCGATTAGTCTTGTTTGACCAGATTCAGGAAGGTCAGCCAACTTAAGTAAATCTTTGATTTCATTTTCTCCAGCTCCATCAAAAACAGGAGTTCCCATAGGCACACCATCTTTAAGGTTTTCAGAAAGCTCTATGATTTCGTCATCGCTTAATTTATTGAGTGGCACTTTTTCAGATAATTTATTGGTGTTGTATACCTGATCCAAGAAAGTTCTGAGTGCCTTCACACGTGCAGCACCTTCTTTTTCTTTGAGCATGGTCTTAACTTTGTTACCAAGTCCTTTTGCTGCCCAACCCAAATGGGTCTCAAGTATTTGACCAACATTCATCCTTGATGGAACACCCAATGGATTTAACACTATATCAACTGGTGTTCCGTCTTCCATATATGGCATATCCTCAACTGGAACGATCCGAGAAATCACACCTTTGTTTCCATGTCTTCCAGCAACCTTGTCCCCTGGTTGAACACGTCTCTTAACAGCAAGGAACACTTTAACCATCTTTAGAACACCAGGAGGGAGCTCATCATATGCTTCAATCTTCTTTCTTGCTGCTTCTAATTTTTGCTTGAATTCTTTTTCTAGCTCTTTGTGTGCCTTATAGTAAGCTTCAAGCTCGCTATTTAGTTTTTGATTCTGAAGCTTAATTTCAAACCACTTATGTTGCTCCATTGATTCAAGCAAAGCTTTGTCGATTTTTACAGTCTTACGTCCAACTTTTGCCGACTTATTGAGCAAAAGCTTTTCAAGTCTATTAAAGATATCTGATTCGACTATTCTCAACTGATCCTTCAAATCTTTTCTGACTGATTCGATATCTGCCGCTTCAATTTCATTCGAGCGATCATCTTTCTCTACTCCTTCTCTTGAAAAAACTCTCACATCGATAACTGTTCCATCCATGCCAGAAGGAACCCTTAAGGAGGTGTCCTTAACGTCAGAGGCCTTTTCTCCAAATATTGCTCTGAGTAGCTTTTCCTCAGGAGTAAGTTGAGATTCACCCTTCGGCGTTATCTTCCCTACAAGTATATCTCCTGCGACAACTTCAGCACCGATGTACGCAATACCAGACTCATCCAACTTCCTCAAAGCTGTGTCCCCAACATTCGGAATATCAGCTGTGACTTCTTCTGAGCCTAATTTTGTGTCCCTTGCAATACACTGCAATTCTTCTATGTGAATCGTTGTGAATCTGTCTTCTTGGACGACTCTTTCTGAGATGAGTATGGAGTCTTCAAAATTAAAACCATTCCATGGCATGAAAGCTACGAGTAGATTTTGCCCAATGGCCAGTTCACCAAGGCTTGTTGATGCGCCATCTGCAATCACATCGCCACTTTGGATAGTGTCACCCACCTTAACGAGAGGTCTTTGATTGATACATGTATTCTGATTAGATCGAGTATATTTTGTAAGGTTATATATATCGACACCGGACTCACCAGTAATGGCTTCATCATCATTGACAGCAATTACCACTCTTGATGCATCAACTGAATCGACTATGCCGCCTCTTCTGGCAACGATTGTTACACCCGAATCAGTTGCAACCTTTCTTTCCATCCCAGTTCCAACCAATGGTTTGTCAGCAAGCAAAGTAGGAACTGCTTGACGTTGCATATTAGATCCCATAAGAGCCCTGTTAGCATCATCATGTTCCAAAAATGGAATCAGAGATGCGGCAATAGAAACAATCTGCTTTGGAGAAACATCCATAAACTCAATTGATTCTGGTGGCATCAGAGTAAATTCATTTTGATATCTGGCAGAAATTAATTCATCCACAAGTTTATTTTTTGCATCAAGTGTAGTGTTGGCCTGTGCAATGACATAATTTCCCTCATCAATTGCAGAAAGATATTTTATTTTGTTTGTGGCTTTTCCATTTGAAACTTGTCTGTAAGGCGTTTCTAAGAAACCATATTCATTGACTCTGGCATAGATTGCCATTGAATTAATAAGTCCAATATTTGGACCTTCCGGTGTCTCAATTGGGCACACCCTTCCGTAATGTGTTGGATGAACATCTCTAACCTCAAATCCTGCTCTTTCTCTGGTCAATCCTCCAGGTCCTAGAGCTGAAATTCTTCTTTTGTGAGCAATTTCTGATAAAGGATTGTTTTGGTCCATAAATTGAGAAAGCTGACTAGAGCCAAAAAATTCTTTGATCGCTGCTGAAACAGGTTTTGAATTGATTAAATCTCTTGGCATAAGTTCTTCTTGTTCAACA
>LUMP01000178.1_pt1 | contig 19629 bp, 23 predicted proteins | sample 729641 | NCBI WGS metagenome assembly LUMP01 (sample SAMN03860260, study PRJNA289734) | marine metagenome | biome: seawater column; feature: ocean; material: water; isolation source: Red Sea water column Station 12 - depth 47m | place: Saudi Arabia: Red Sea | collected 2011-10-15 | depth 47 m | reverse complement strand
AATGGCCGTAACTCCGGCCCACAATGTTTTCGATTTTAGCATCTTATTTTCCTTTGTTCCTAATTAAAAAAACTATCTTGGCCACCAAGTAGACTAAACAAGCGACCGAGATTGAAATTTGCAGTATTTGGGAGAGGTGTAGGTACCAAACGCCGACGCCGCTGGTGCCGGCCCCCATCGCCTTGGCCATGTCGATAGCCTCATTCATTTGGTGATGAAGTTGCCGTTGGTTGTCCGCTGCCAGGCGCCTTGCGGTGGCTCGTAAAATTCCACCTCGAAACCGGTAATCGACAAATCAATCGACTCGACGGGGTTTGGACTTACGCACCCCTGGCCGACAAGAATCGCAGCCAAGCAGATTACTAAAATTGCGATGCTGTTCGCGCAACTCCGCGAGGCGTTTTTCGAGTCCGCAGATTTCCTTTTTAACTCCAGATACCCCATCAATCAGTTTAACAATTATTTGATAGACGTTTTTGATTTCCCCCGACAAATCCCGCAGGACATAGAACACTACCCGATAACCAAACCAACCGACCGCCGCAGCACAAACCACCGGAAAACCCAGCGTTTGAATCAGATTGACGGTATCGGTTCCCACTCATCGCCGCCCTACTCTGCCGCCGGTGCTTCCTCGGCCTCGGCACGTTCCAAGCCGATGTCGGCCAGCACAAGACCACCGACGTATTCGTCGTCGGAACCAGCAGCGTCAGGCGTCCAGTTCGACCAAGTGTCGCCGCTAATCACGAACAGTTTTGACATCAGCGGGTTTGGGAAAAACGCGCCCTCTGAGTCTTTGCCAAAGCCGGTCACGCTGTACTGCAACTGGTACGGCGAGTCGTTCACGCTGTTGAGTTGCACGACGACCTTGCTGATATTTAGACCCGCTTCCAAGTTGGGTACTGTGTTGAGTTCAATCATTCTGTTTCCTCTGTTGATTCTTCTGCCGCCGGTTCTTCAGCCGGTGCTTGCGCTGCTTGATACGCCGCCACAACCGCATCCGTTTGCACCGCCGCACAAATCGCTTTGGTTACTTCTGCCTCGGCAGAATAGTCATCGCCGGGATTGATTGGCTTGCGGTGATTGTTGCTTCCAACGACAGCACCGTCATCGGTGACGGTTGTGACGGTTTCCACGAACACTACGCCGTTTGGCTCGATGTCGTGCCTCAATGTTTCTGTTTTTTCTAATGCCATTTGTTAAACTCTATAACTGCCTGCGACTTGAAATATTGTTCCGTTCTGAACATTGTCAGCAAGATTTGTAACGCTCGTTCCGTTCTGTTCTTCAATTCGTCCGCCCGAACTGTCGTTAAACATTCGAAGAACGAGAGACTCGACCGCACTCCCCAAGCTGACGTAGCGCACAACCATCGGCGTGTTAAATCCACTCGCTATTGAGGAAGAGGTGAACGGGAAGTTGCCAAATTCAACAGCCCCACTTGCACCACTGACGCCGGTGCATTCGATAGAAAACCAAACGTGACAGACGTTACCGATTCGCGTGTAACGTCCCACGATATTTGTGCCGTTAATTGTGCCTGTTTCTGCACCAATTGTCGGAGTAAACGAACCCTCTTTGTAATTCGATAAAGTTGTGTCACCAAGATTGATGCCAGCGCTGAACGTGGCCAAGCCGGTGCTGTCTACGGTGAGTTTCGCAGAATTGCCGGTTAGAATTTTGACGTAATTTCCGGAATGTGAGCCAACGATTCGCGCATTTGTGCCGCCCCATTGATAATATTTATCATCGCCAATCGCAACGTGGCCGGTGCTGTCTATGGTCGCCTTAATACTGTTATCGACCTTGAATTTGATTTGCGAATCAGCATCTCCGTTTCCTCCATCAGCAGACAAAATCAAATCACCACCAGCGCCATCAACCTCAGCGTAAACTCCATCGGGGTCGCTATCTTCCAAGCGGATAACTGGGTTGGCAGATTTCAAGTGCAGTAAAGTGCTTGGTGAATCTCCAATTCCCACGTTCCCGGTGGAGTTTATGGTGAGTTTTGTCGTAGTTGCGCTGCCGTCGTAAGTCTTAAAATCGAGATTGTAACTGCCGTCACCTATGATTTCTGCGTTACCCCCGCCCCACCTAAGTTTGTGGTTCGCGTCGATATTAACGTCGCCGTCTATGTCCAATGCGTGACCGGCAGTTTTTTTAATGCCGACTTGGCCGTTAAACTTAACATCACCAGCATCGCCAGTGATGACGTTCATCGCGGAAGTCGATGCGGTGCTGATATTGCTTCCGATTCTTAATTCAGCTACGCCTCCATTGTAAGTTTGCGATAAAACCGTGCTGCCGCTTGTGCCGCTTGTATTGTTGAGCGTGACCTCGCCGTGGGTGTCGCCAACTTTTAGTTTGTTCGCTAACACCTCACCATCCGCAGGAGTCGCTGCGCTTGTGCCGATTCGTGCTGAAGTGCTGTTCAACTGAACCACCGGCTGCACTTGCGTCACGCCGCTTGCTGAACAAGTGCCATCCGCTGCGCCGCTTCGGTCTTGAACGGTGAGGGATTGCGTAGGCGATGCGAATGCCAAATCTAGGTCAGTCACCACGCCGATTGCAGTAATAGAAAACGAAGTAACGTCTACCGTGCTACTAGCGGTTGCCGTCAACGCAATCGCTGCTGTCGATGCTGTAAATTCGTGAGTGCCAAATCCGGTGGCTAATACCGCCCAAGTTCCATACGCTTGAATCTGAAAATCACCAGCAGAGGAAGAACCAGCAACCGTAACCCGATATTTTTTCCCAACTGTTAGCAAAGACTTTTGAATGCCAGAACCCGCACCTCCGGTTGTGTAGGTGTTTGAGTCTACAACTGCACCCGTGCCATACGCTGAGTAGCCACTTGTGAAGTTGTAACCACTCACCAAGTTGGTCTGACTCCCGTACTGCAAACTAAAATCAACGTCTGCCCGCTCGTATGCTGTCCTCACATCATCGGCGGATAATGTGTGATTATAGACCCTCGCGCGATATATAGTGCCGGTGAAATGTTGCTTGTCGGTCGAGTCACCAGAATAAGCCAAGCGCAGAGCCGCAGTAGTGCCAAAGTATATGCTATCTAATGTTCCAGACGTTACCTCGTTGCCGTTTATGTAAATTTTTTGGGTTGTTCCATCGCGCGTAGCGACAACGTGGTAAACCGTATTCGCCTCAATAGTCCCGCCGCTGACGGCAGCCCAACTTCCTTCCTTGTAACCAAGGCGCAGAATGCCGTCTTTGAAACCTAAAACTTTGCGAGTGGTCGAACTATTTGAGTTGCCAATTAATACGCAACTTGTGGTCGCATCTTCGGTGCTGAAAACCACTTCAAACGAATACTTCGTTAAGTCTGAAAACGATAATGCAGTCGCTTCAACGTGTCCCGCCGCACCATCAAAATGCAGACCCGCGCCGTCACCAGTTGAGCCGGTCAGGCTGGACGTGATTTCGCCGGGAGTCGGGTTGGCTTTGTTTACGGTAATCATGGCCGGCCCTTATTTGTCGTAAAACGCGATGCATCCGTCGCCGGCAGTTTCCACGTCGATATAAAATTGCGCGTCGGTGAAGTAGTCATCCGGTGAATCGGCGGTGAACGTGATTGTGTCGCCAGGGTTCAACGGGATGCCTGCCGTGTCGTTGCCGCTGGCTGGCTGAATGTAGACCTTGCCGGCGTTGTCGGTGCGTGCGGCCTTCATGCCGACGAAGGTGAAGCTGTGACCGCGAACGGCGCCGCTGCCTAATGCCTCCGGCGTGCCGGTGGCGCTGACTGTCTTGGTGATACTTCCGAATTGCTGCTGTGCCATTGTTTTAAATTTTAAGGGTTAACGCTAAAGAGTACCCAACGGCTCGCGCCGCTGTCGTAGATAAATTGGGCTGAACCGCGTGCCGTGATTGTCACGTCGGCCGCCGTCATTGTGTAGATACGATTGGCGGCCGTTGATTCATTGCTGCTGTCGTGGTCGATGACGACGCCATAGCTGGCATTTGGGTTGTACAGAATGACCACCCTGCCGTCGGCACCGCCGCTGATGCCAACCAGGGTCGGGTCGGCCGATGTCGAACCCAGCTTGATGAATGTCGCGTTGTAGGGATTCAGCGTGTGATTGCCTGCGCCGGTGATTGCCGTGTCGTCCAGCTTGGCCAGTTTGAATTGGGCCGTATTCGACAACGCCAGGGCGCCGGTCATTGTGCCGCCGGCTTTAGCCAGGAAGTTGGCGTCGGTTTGCGTTGTCGTGTAGTAGCTGCTGCTTGGTGACGGGGCGCTGGCGCCGGAGTCGATGCCATGCGGCTGAATGTTTATTGCCTGCTGTATCGCCGTCAGGTTGTTGCTGCCGTTTATGTACTCGGCTTCGATGGTCGTCGTGGCTGGCGACGTGTTGCTGCTGCCGTAGCCGAGGCTGTCAATCTCGCTGGTGTTTAGGTCGAGTGTGCAGTCGGCATAATAGTCGGAACCGTCGGCCGAAATGCTGGTGGCGCTGGTGGTTGCCAGGACGGCCGGACTGCTGCTGTTCGGCGTAACGATGGCCAACTCGATGCTGCCGGCAGTGACCAGGTCAAAAGGCGATGTCAGGCCGCCGTCCTCTTTTGGTGTAACCAGGCGAATGCGAAGCGGCAGCACGTCGCCCTGGTAGAGTTTATCTAGGGTAAACGTGCTTGAATCGTAGCGACTTGTGACGAATTTGCGGTTCGTCAGGTCAATGGTCAGCTCGAATTTGTTCGCCATCTGCCTGAATAGGCTGCCGCAGGCGTGGCAGTTTGCAAGCGGTTGTCAGGCTGAATGGGTCAGAAGTTATATTCTCTAGTTCCTCTTTCGTCAGCATGACCTTCTAACACAACATTAATTTTTGAATTTTTTCTTAACCATTCTGCTTGCTTTCTTAAAGTATCTCTTGAAGCAGTAGTTAAAACTGATTCATTGGTTGCAAAAAATACTCTCCGTAAGTCGAAAAATCTGTTGGCAGTTTAACGTAAAAAGTAGTGCCAAACTGCTCGTCGATATCGTCCGTAATAGGTTGGTGGCCTAGCTGACCATAATGTTCACCCGTAACCATTGCAGTCGCGCCTGTGCTGATTTTGTAGTTGTGGCTTGTTCCGCTGATAGCATTAACAAAAGTGTTTGTAATGTAGCTTGTAATTCCATATTGGCTAGTCTGGCTCAAGCTAGTTGTCCAATAGGCCGGCGAAGATATTTCCTCAAATCTGAAGCCGAAACCTTCGTCCTTGGCAAAGGTTTGCACGTCCTCGATTTTAACCCATCGAAAGTCGTCAATGTCATCACGTTCGGATTGTGTCTGGTCGCTTCTGGTTGTGGTGGCTGCCGCGTTGCGAATTGCGGTTCCGTCAGCAAAATCTGAATATGTGCGTATTTTGCTGCTGCCAAGCAAGTCGGTGTAGAGGTCAAACTGCGCGTCGCCATCGGTAAATCCTTCATACAATTCAACCGGTGCAATTCGGTCATTAAGCCACCCCTGGCCAGGCTTCATAATGCGGTTGCCGAAATAAACTTCATCGACCGACAGCGGCCGAATCTTGTCGGCCTTTTTCAACAGCACGGCAAAATTGTTGAAGTGTTCCTTCATTAAGTTGATGCGGTTGTAACTGGCAGGCGTTTTGATAGTGTTCAGACTGCTGTCGTTCTTGCTGGCCTCGACTTCCTGCATTACGTCGTCAATCACCAACCTGGAATAATTCGGGTTGTTGACTTCGCCGCCGGAGAAACTCCCCTTGCTGACTTCGGCGTCGATGTCGTTCGTCAGAAAACTGGTGTCGGTTTCTGTTAGCGTGCCGACATCGTTCAGCGTCAGGTCGGCGCCATCCGCGCCGACAGGGTCGTTGTTGATGTCGTTGTGCTTGAATGTCTCCGTGCCGGCCGTGATTGGCGTGGCTGTTTCGTACTGCCTTTTTTTGCGCGGCGTTTCGTGTACGCGATGAAACTTGTGCGCGTCAATATGGTGGCGCCGGTTGCTAACTACGGCGTTGAAATAGGCGTCCTTCCATTGGCTCGGCCAGCCGCAGGCATAGCCAATCAAGTAACTGGCCTCGGCCTTGGCGCTGCTGCCGGTGTAGTTGCTTGAGTGTAACCGCAGCGGGATGAACCATTCCTGTTCAATCTTTAGCTTTGGCGTGCCGCTGACAAGTTCCAGGCTGAAGCCGTGGTTCGTGCTTAAACCTTCAAACCATCCTTCCGAATCGCCGCTGCCTTTTATCTCGAAAACATCACGCCAAAGCAGGAACGGCCCCTCGCTTGTTAGTGCGACGCTTTTCGATTCTGGCGTGCTGTTCGATTGGTAGGTGTCCAGGTAAGTTTTTAAGCTGCCGACGGTGTAGGTTCTGCCGTCGTAGCTTGTGCCGGCAATGTTTGGGTTCGTGCCGTTGCTGGCCAAGTTGTCCATGGCCAGAAAATACCGATTGAAAACTCGCGGCGTGCTTCCATGGGTCGGCGGAAACAGGAAATGCGTCTGCAATTTGTAAGTCGTCGACGCCAGGTTTTTGACTGCATTCTGGTCGTTGATTTGCAGCACGTTCGTGCCGACCGGCCAAATTTCCAACAGGCTTGGCGTTGCGCTGGTGGCAATTTTTGTGTCGTTATTGTTGGTGATGCCGGTCGCCGCCAGGGCCGCGTCGATTGTTGCCAGGTTCGTGCCGAAACTATCCCAACCGTCAAAATCTATCGTGCCGACTTCAAGCGTGCTGCCGCTGGTGTCCTTCTTTCGGTAGCCAATGGCGCCCTTGTGGTAAACGGTATCGCCGACTTTTGTCGTGTCGCTGATGGTCGGAAAGTGTCCGGCCGTTGCATACTCGCTGCCGATGTCGTTGACGGTCGACGGGTTGAAGTAAATCCGTTGGTGATGCTTTGTTCGACTTGTGACGGTGTTGTAGTCGCTGACTTGCAGCGGCGAGTTGTCCATGCCGACAAACTCAAACAAGTTGTAAAGGTAGTTCGGGTTCGTGATGTTGTTGGCCCGCATCGTTTCTGCGATGGAACCGTCGAAGCTGTCGACGTATAGGAAACGCGGGTCGTCCGGCAGGCATTTAAAAAAATATTTGTAGTCGGTATGAAACGTCGTGCCGACACGTCGAACGCATATTTGATTATATGCCGGCAGCGTGAACGTCTTGTGCGGGTCGCTGAAGCTGCCGCAATAGATAGTGAAGTCGCGGTCGGTCAGGTTATGTATGCGCCAACAAGAATACTTTTGGTAGCTGTCCGGCATCGAAAATGAAGTGCCGCTGGCTGTTGCGATGATTACTTCGGCGACTGCGAACTTCCACTTCTTCTCTGGTGCCGGTTGGTCGTATTCCCAGATATAGTATTCCTGGCCGCTATTTGTCCGCGTGTGCGCTTTTAGTGAGCGAGTGAGGTCTGGAGTGCTTGAGCCGTCAACGTGCGCGTATCCGTCGCTTGAGTAGGTCGAAATCGTGGCGCCGCTGGCTGCCGTGTCGTAGGTGCTTTGGTCGTAGGCGTTCGGGATTGTGTCGAATGCTGAGTAGAGAACACTTGTCGACGTTGCCGAATGGGTTGCGCCCGCCCAAAAAACAAACTCCTTGCCGCGAATTAGATTGCTGTCGGGGTAGGATGAAGGCGAAGCGCTGGCGCCGATGTTTTCGAGTAGGTAGGTTGAACAGCCTCCAAGCGCTTTGTCGATGATGCTGTCGGCCTCGGCCCAAAGCTGATTCATCTTGGCCGCCGTAGGCGACTCGCTGCCTGTCAGGTAATTTATAGCCAAACCGCTTTGCCTCCGGTTCCGCTGCCTCCACCAGCAGACATCCGGCGCGGCTGTTTGACGTCAATTTCTGTTCCGCTTGTTCCCCTGCTGACTCTGACTTTGTTATTGCCGCGCACCTCCAGGCTTTTGGTGTATGCCAGGAGACGGTTTAGCCAACTGTTTTTGGTGTTGGTTTCGGGAAGTCTTTGCGGCGCCTGCATGGTTTAACTTGCTACCGTGTAAATCCACGTCGACCAGAGTTCGAGTTTCCATTCCTGCGTCAGCGTAATTTTGCGGCGGCCTTCGCTGACTATCTTCGGCGCTGATTTAAGCCAGCCCCATTGGTGGTCAATTCCGTCAATCTGCTGAACGCCGGTGCTGGCGTTGACTCCGCTTGGCCTGCTGAGTGTTTGCGCGTTGGTGATGCTAGTTGTGATAGCGGCATCAAGTGTCGGTTCGCCGATTGTGGCGTTGCCGGTCAGTTGTGCCGGCGTGATGATGTAGTTCACATAGGAATACGCACGTTGCACGACGTTGGCCGCGTAGTTGTACTCCGGCGAGAATGTCAGCGTGTGCCGCAGTGTGTAGGTCGGGCGCTGCCAAGAATCCTGTTCCTTGGTCAAATGCCGGTAAATGCTTTTGAGGTCAGCAGGACAGTTTGAGTCCGACAAGAATGCCGGAACAATGACATCACCGTCGGCGTCGGTTTCGACCTCCTGTTCCAGTTGCTTTTTGATTTTGTTCCGCGCCTTTTCGTTGTCCGCGGTTTGAAAGTCGATTGCCTTTATTTTCGGATGTTCCCAAAGCGAATACTGCGTGTCGTTGCCGTCCAGTTCCCAAATCTCGACAGGCGTTTCGTCGAGGCCGCTGCCGCCCCAAACGTCCTTCTGATAATTGACGTACAGCTTGGCCGTGGCGCCGTCCGGCTCGAAACGAATGTTGCTGGCTGAACCGTCGCGGACATATCGGCCCATCAAGCCGCGCACTGCCGTCGTCTCGCCTTCAAACTCCTTCGTGAACGAAAAGCCGTTGTTTTTGTCCCAGGCAATGCTTGGGTTCTGTTCGACTAAATTTACCCCTTTGACTGTCGGCATTATTCGGTGTTCCTCGCGGTGTCCTTGGTGTTGTTGGCGATGCGTTTCAAAAGGACGTTGTTGTCCTTCTCGATGGCAATCGGGTCGGCCGATTGACTGACTGCCGCACCGATTCGCTGCAAAGCGTTCAGCGCGAGGCTTGGTTTTATGAATGAGGTTTGCGTTTTGGGTGGCGTTAAGTCGTCACCCTGCAAAAACCCATCTTTCAAGAACATCGGGCCAATTTCTTTTTCTGGTGGAGTCGGTATGTCATCGGGATTTTTCGGCACAATCGAACGGCCAAAATTTTCATTTATTTTTGACCATTCGTCCCCCGAAATGTCGCCGCCTGTCCAAAATGCTGGGTTGTCAAGATTACCCAAAAGTTCCGGCATCGGCGTCGTAAACAATTTGCCAGCGTTGCTTAATACGTTGCCGGCTCGTTCACCAAACGATTTCGCATTTGTTCCCCCGCTGCCTTCGACAAACATGGCAAACAAGTCGGCGAGGCCACTAACAGCATCGGCGGCGGCCGGCAAAATTTCGCGCTTTAAGCGGTCAAGTTCGTCATTAAATTTTGCCAAGTTTTTGATTGTCTCAGCATCAATCGGGTCGGGCGCCGAGGCCGCAGTCGCAGCGAAGCCGGACACAAAAGCCGGAACCAACTGGCGGCCACCGCGGCCCATGATATCCTGCAACGATTTGGCCTTGTCCAACGCGCCGCCAGCCTTCTCGATTGAATCAGCAATCTGCAAAAATATTTCCTCCGGCGTGCTGGTCTTGATTTGCTGCATTGATATTCCAAAAGCAGCAAAGGCGCGAACGTAGGTATTGAGTCCCTGCTTGGCGCCTTCCATGGCCTGCGCCGTTTTCATAAACGACCGCTCGACCATTTCAACTGTTGCACCGTTCTGGCTGGCGGCGAAATCAAACTTCTGCGCGGTGTCGGTCGACGACTCCATTCGCTTGGCCATTTTGTCGATGGCGTCAGCGTGGGCCACCATTCGCATCGTGGCGCTGCGTAGTGCAGAGACAGCAAACAAACCGCCGACCATTCCAGCCATGCTTGCGGACATCCGACCGGCGGCGCCCTTGGTGCCGACTTCCATCTTGCGAAGGCCGGCAGCCCAACCGGAACCGTCCAACGACGTCCGGCCTTTGACGTTCATGTGAGCGGTTGCCATTAGTTCGCTGCCTCCTGCTGCGCTTCTCTATGCCGGCGCAAAAGTTCCTCGGTGTTGTCGTCGCTGATTTTCACGCTGCCTTTAAGTTCATTCAATGTCAGATAATCCCACCAGGTCTGGCCAAGCGGTTGGTTCATTACGGCCGAGGCGGTGAAACCTCCCTCGCTGATTAGCTTCACCCTCATGGCTTGCGGCCACGGTGCGCCGGCCTTGGTTCCGCCGGCCTGGCCTTTAGTCCAAAACTTCGGCATAGCAAGCGCGGCGTTTATGTAGTCGGTGAATAGGACGGCCTTTTCGTCGGCTTCAAACTCGCCGACATTCTCGGCCCAGGCTTTTATATCGTCGCCTAGTTCGGCGCGGCGCAGTAGTTCCTGTGCGCCTTCAAACGTGTTGCCGCAGACCAGCAACCCCAAAAGCAAATCGCCCAGAAGCGGCTCTTTATCTTCGCAGACAAAGGCGCATTCCAGGCGTTGCAGTAGTAGGTAATGGCCTAGACTAAACGGCCGCAAATCCTGCCCCAAAATGGTGACAGGTTCAGGAATGATACTGTGCAAGTAGTCATCCACACGGTCGACGGTTAGTAGCTGAAGCCGCTGGCGTTCGTGCCGGTAAAGCGCAGCAATGACAGGCTGGCCGTCATTTCGTTCTCGTTGGATTGGTTGCTGTCGCTGCTGGTGACGTAGTAGTCGGCGTTGAGTTCTGCGGTGGCGAAGTTTGAAAGCGAAATTGTTGCACCGACGGCGGGGATGTCTGCGCTGCTGCTGCAAACCACTTCGGCCGTCACTTCGATGGTAGGGTCGGCGATGACATAAGACATGGTGTCGCCATCGTTGCCTTTGATGCGCTTGGTTTCCGCCCTGTTGCCGCCGCTTACATTCGTGACGGCAGCCTGGCCGGTCATGCCGGTGGTGGCGTTGGACGCTATGCCATATTGAATACTGGTGCCTTTAACTGTTGCCATTTTATCTCAAATTCCTCAAGTGATGTTGCTGGCGGCCGCTAAAACCTCAAGCGACAAATCGCAAACCCAATTCCTGTCCTCCACGGTCTTTGAAATGCTGAAACTTTTGACGCCGAAAACGGTCACGGCCTCGTCGCTGTCGGTCAGGGTTCCGGCGATGCCGTCATCCATAAACAAGTCGCGCATGGTGGCGACGTGCGTCTGGTGGTTGGCCAGAGTCGTGTCGTCCATTGATTCGACCAGGCGGATGATTAGTTCGCAATTAAAGTTCCCAAGGCCAGGGATTGATTCCTCGCCGCCTTCACAAATTACCAGGCAACGCGGCAGCGACAGTTCGTCGTCGTCCTCGCCTTTACTGACGGTGATGCTGTAACCGCTGAACGTGCTGTCGTCGTCCAATATGGCCTTGGCCCGCGTTTCTAGTTTTTCTTCGAGTGTATTGTAAGCCATTAGAATCCTGCCTTTCGCCAATCGCGTTTCATTTTGCGATTTATGTAGATAACCATGTCGGCCATGGTCGCATTCAAGCCGGCACGCAGTCCCTTGATAATTTTGGCCTGCGCCTTGTGGTTGTTCTTGGTGGCGCTATTCACAACCAACGCCGCTGGCTTCAATTCGCTGCGGGCCGCGATGCCGTAGCCTTTGGGTTTTGCTTTGCCTTTGGTTAATCCCTTCGGCCACCGGACTCGGTCGCGACGGTCGACCGAATAGGATAATTTTTTAATGGCCGGCAGCCAGCCGGAGCGCAGAAATTTGACAGCCCGCACCCTCGCGTTTATGAGTTTTTGTGCCGCTCTCTCAAGTTCTTTGCCCCAAATTAAAGGCTGGCCTGATTTTTTGCGCCGGCTGTTAACAATCCTGGCGGCGAAGTTGTCCTCTTTTAAAATTCTGCGGCCTTTACGAAGGCCACCCGTCTTGCGGTTCCGGCCGACCTTGTTGCCGATGGCGCCGAGTTTGTACTCGATTGCCTTCGGGTCGGCTGCCTCCGTCAATCGCTGCGCGTTGAATGCCAGGTCGAGCGCCTTCTTGTTTACAATTTCGCGGAAGGTCTTTTTATTGACCTTCGCATATTTGCGAAGCGTGCGCGTGAATGCTGCCTGGTCGATTGTCAGACTCATCTGTCCGCGCTCATTAGGTCAAACCGCACCTCGGCGCCGTCGCCGGTGGTTGTGATTTTCTCGATGCGATAGCTTTGCGAGTCGACTGTCATCTTGGAACCAATGGCCGGCAGGCTTGAATGGTCGGCCTTTTTGCCAATCAGCGTCAGGTCAAAGTCGTCGAGGAAACCGCCCTCGCCCGCGTCCTGGCCTTTGCTTATTTCGTTGACTGCGCCGGTGTAAGTAGTTGCGCCGATGATGTAGTTCACCGGCAAGTCGGCAATCATTTCGGCGATGTCGTCTGAATAACTCATAATAAAAAGGCCGGCAGCCGTTTTTCGCGACTACCGGCCAGAACACCTAAACCACTACCTTAACTATGCAGAAATTTTTCTGCGCTTAAAATGCAGCGGCGACTTGTAAACCGTCACTTCCTCAAATTTCGGTTTGTCGGCCTCCGCTGCCTCGGTCATTGCCTCAAGTGCTTTGTCGGCGTCGCCACCGACATAAAGCACTTTGAATTTGTCGGCTTTACGGCCGACGGCAATGTTGACTTTCATTAAGCTGAAAGGATTCGCTTCAAGCTGTCAGTACCAGCGGCAACGCCGTAAATCAGCGTGGCGGTGATGTACTGAGCGCCGTCCTTGCCTTCGTACCAGTTGCGAAGCTGCAAGGTGATGCCGGTGTCAGGGTCTTGAACAGACTCGACGGCTCCGGCCCAGTTTTCCGGCAGCGCCGGCTGGCGGCCTGCAATTATTAAAGCCTCCTTGCCGCAGACAAAACCTTCCAGGTTCTCGGAGTTCGCAGGGATGTCGGAATACTCCAACACGTCGAAACCGTGAACGCGGGGGATGTTGTTGTCTTGGATAGCACCAGGGTTGCCAAAGGCGTAGCTGGCCTGGATAGCGTTATCCTTGGCAAGCGCGGCGTAGTAGGCCGGCTTGATGACCATGCTGCGCGGTGAACGCGGCACGTTGAGGGTCGTCAGGTCACCAGCAAGCGTGGCAACGTCGTCGGCGCCAAAGTTGGCGGCAGTCACGACGGTGTTGTTACTGTATGTCGCATTGACAACCAAAGCCAGCAAGTCGTCCATCATTGCGTTGACGACAGCGTGAACGGCGGGGCGGACAAAAGTGCGCTCTAACATATCCAAGCCACCCTTTGCCACTTCCAGGTCGGTGAACTTGGCGGTGAAGTGCTTATGCTTGTTAAGCGTAATTGTCTTGGCCGTTGAGGTTACATCAGAAGAGGAATAACCGCTTGTGGCGTCTCCTGCGCTAACAGCAGTCGCTACGCGAGTGCTGACCGATTCGCCGACATCAGCAACGTCGCTGCTGAAATCAGTCGTGAATGCCGAAACGACTGGCATTTCTGCGCTGAGTGTTTCAAGCGTTTGTTGTGCTATTTGAGCGAGGTTGATTCCTCCGAGTGTGTTTGCCATCTCTTTGTTCTCCTAAAAAATTACTTGGTTAAAGGCTTGATGTTTTCGCGGTAGAATACTGTCCGCTCCTTCAAGTTTTCGATTGCCGAATACTCGTTCCAAAGTTCGTCGAGTGTTTTCGGTTTGGCCGCTTCCTCGGTTTCCTCGGCCACCGGCTCGGCTCCCTGCTGCGCTACTATCTCGGCAGCTCGTTCGCCGGCGATTTCCTCAACGTCCTGCTGTTCGCTTTTCACGTCGGCAAGTTCGTTTTCGAGTTGAGCCACTTTCTCGACCAGGGCCGCGTTGGCCTTTTCGAGTTTCTCGTTTGTTACGCCAACAGACGCCAATGCGTCCTGGCCCTCAGTCTGTGCGGCCGTCAATGCCTCGATTTGGCTTTTGAGGTCGGCGTTTTCTTCAGCGATTGTCATCTGTCAAAAAAACAAGTTGAGTTGATTCTATGCCTTTCCCAGCATTTGCAAGAGGGAATCCAAATTCTTGGCGGTGCCGTCGACCATGCCAACGTCGGCAGCCTTCCGACCGGTCAACGTCTGGCCCTGCATATATTCGTAATTGAGTTCGGCGCGGTACTTCTTAACGAAGCCGGCAAACTCGTTATATGTCTCCATGACTTCAAGTTGTAGGTGCTTGCGAACCTCTTCATCCAATGCGACGCCAGGGAATCCGGCAGCCTTATATTTGCCGCTTTTGAAAATCTCGACGGTGACGCCTTTCTCGGCCAACGCCTTGCTGGTGTCCATCACCGGCAGATATACTCCGATGCTGCCAACCTCGGCGGATGGTGCGGCGAAAATGCCGTTGGCGCCGGCGGCCATCCAGTAGGCCGCGCTGGCCATCATGCTGTCGGTGTATGCGTAAATCTTTTTGACGCCGGCACGTTGCACGTCCTCGACTGTCTCGGCCAACTCCGGCACGCCGCCGACGGTTCCTCCTGGCGAGTCGATGTCCAGAATGATGGTGTCAATGTCGTCATCCTCGGCCGCCAGTTCGATGGCAGCAATGACGTCGACGGTGTCGACCGCGCCAAGCAGTTTTGAAACGGCCGAAACCTTGTGACCGATGACGCCGGCCACGGGAATGATGGCGACGCCGTTTTCTTCGGTCATCGCGTAGTCGTCCATCATGTGGTCCACGTCCTCGTCGTCGTCGTCGTCAAGGATGAGTTCCGCGCTCAATGTCGCGCTGGCCTGCTGCAAGTGTTTCGGGTTGATGGCCCAAACCTTGTTGTCAGCGGCCGTGCTGTTTTGTTGTTCGTCTATCGTTTTCATTCTATCAACTATTCTATTAGCCCAAGCGCGGCCAGGGTTGCCGCCCCACAAAAGCCAGGCGATTAAGCCGGCGCCAGGGTAGCCGGCAGCGTCGGGGTCTTTGTTCTTCGGCGCCTCCATGTCGACAGCGTGTCGGTCGAAGTAAGCCTTCATGCGCTTGACGGTGTCGGTCGACAGTTCGTCTCGCCTGGCCAACTGGTTGGCCCTTGTCACGCCGACCCTAGTGCCGCCGCGTTTAAATTCTTTTCGTAACCTTAAACCGCGCTTGGCCGCATTTGCGACGGCCTCGGTCGGCTTGGTGTTAATCTCTCTGCCCTTGTAAGTTGCCATCTGCCGGCAGTCCGTTCGGGGTCAGCAATTGCACGCGGTTCGGGTCGATGCCGTACTTGTCAGCCAAGTCCAACACAAACCGCTGCTCGCTGATTCGCTTCTCGACTTCATCTTCCCAATGCAAACCGCGTTCCGCGTAAAGTTCCTGCAAGGTCGTCAAACCAAGTTTGTAATCTTCGCGGGCGGCGCCTGCATCGCGGCCACCGTCGACGCTGATTTTGCGCGGCCCCTGGTAGTGCCATGAGTACCAATCGCCGCCCTGCGGTCGTGGTAGAAGGCCAGCCTTCATGGCTTTGCTTAATGCGTAACCATCAATCCGCCTGGCAATCTTGCGGACAAGGCGCTGGTTTTTCTCGACGGTGCGCTGCGCCTTGGCTGTTACCAGGCGGACGACAGCGCCGCCGATTTTCGTCGGGTCGAGGCTTAAATCATACGGCCATTCGATTGCCTGGAAGGCGCTCCGCAGGATTGTGTTTTCAAACTCCTGCGCGTTGGCGCTTGGTCGGTTTCTGTCTACAACTTCAATCTTACTACCAGAACCGGCGCGGAAGTACCTAATGGCCCCTCCCTCCAAAGACTCCAGGGTCGTCGATAGGCTGCCGCTATCAATGGTCTGCTCGATGAACGCTTCGCTGTCGTCGGCGTATCCATCTTCGTTGTGTTCGACCAGGGCGATGCTGCTGGCTGCCTTTTGTGCGCTGAGTTCATATTCGCGGAGTTCCTTGACGTCCTGCAAATCACCAGTAACAGCCGACAGCGGCGAGATGCCACGGCCCTGGTCGGCCCACTCTGGAAAAAAACACAAGGCCATATCGCGGGCGCTTACTTTGCGCTCGCCGTCAATCATGTAACTGACAGGCCGTCCCTGCTTGTTGGTGATTACTCCATTAAATTCGTTTGGCCCTTGCGTGCGTGAAGCGATGCGGTGCGCTGGTATCAACTGCACCGCCGGATAACCGCTGCCGGTCTTGGTCAGCAGAACGCCGACGTCGCCGTCGCGCTTGATTGACAGCAGCGCCAGGTAAAGGAATTCCTCGAAATCGCATTTGCCTTGAATGTCGAGAATGCCGTGGAACTCTTTCAGCCAGGCTTCGGCTTGTGCGCCCCATTCTAAATCCTTGCCGACATACTGCGGCACAAACGGCTGCACCGAATAAGTGCATTGTTCCAGCAGCGCACCGCGTACCGGCGCGAAGTTGCCAAACAACCAGCGGCCCGCGCTGACAAGTTGCTGGTGCGTGCCGGTCGGGATTAGCTGCCTGGTGTCCTTGTTTAAGTAGCGCAGCGGCCGACGGTGCCGGTTGCTTTGGTATTGTGGTTCCCACAAGGAACCGAGTTTCTTTAAGAATCCTTTAAGCATTTCTGAATTTTGCGTAGGTGCGCGTGCTTAAATAACCGTAGGTCGCGGGGTCTTTTTTCTTTAAGGCGAACCGGCATTCGCGCAACACCTGGTCAATCGGCAAAGTGAATTGCTTGGTGGCGTTCCGGCCGCCGATGCCATAAGCCATCAGCGTTTTGCCTTCAGTAAGCAAGGTTTTGGCCTTTGCTTGTATGGTGGTAATTTCGCTGGTGCTGAAATTAAGAAATAAACCTTCCGCCCGCATTTCCTTCCCATGTTAGCGGATGGCTTGTTTTCTCAAGCGAAACAAAAAGCAAGCCGGCCGAGGGAAAGCTACTAAACCTCGACCGGCTCTAGTTATGAGTGAGCGCCCTTTGCGGGCTGTTGTTATGTCCAAACAACCTTAACCATGAAAGGCCGGCAGAACCAAAAGCCGGCGAACCGATTCCAAACTAGGTCGCCGAATCGTCAAGCGGTTGTTTGGGCGGCCGACCGCGTGGCCGGCTGCCAGGCTTCGGCGGTTTATTTGCGTTGGCCCTGGCGGCCGCTGTCTTGGCCTCGCTAGTAACGCTGCCAAGTAGCTGGCCGATGTTGATTGGCTTGTCGCAATGCGGACACTTGTGGGTTGTCGTCACTTTACGCGCTCGCCTTTGCTGCTTGTTTTTCAAATCGCGCAATCCAATCGTCGTATTTTTTAAGGGTTGCCGGTTTTGTAGAAGCAAAACCTTCTAAAAACTTACGAGTCTTTTTGTGGCTGTTTGCTGCTTTCGTCCAGTATTCTTTTTTCATTTTAGCTTTTTTGTTGTGGCTTGGGTTCATTCCCTCGCGCTGCAAACAGTAAAACCCAACTGTTCGCTTTAGTCAACCCCTTTTTTGAAAAAAAATAAAAAAAGTTTTTAGGCTGTTTCCGCCAGGCATTTGGCCATCATTGCCGCCGCAATCTGCATCCCCTCGCAGTCCCAAAGGTGATTGGCCCGCTTGCCGACACGATGCCATTCGTAAACGGTTTGACCGGCCTTGTCGTGGCGTTCCCTGCGGCGCTCGGAAAACATTTGCAGTTCATACTCGTTGCCGGCGTCAGGCGTGACAGTCCAGTTGGCGCCACGGCCGTCGCGTAGGTTGGCCAGCACGTCCTTGCAAGTCGGGTTACTCCAATGGAACAAAGTAACCGGCCGCACCCTGCCCTGGCTCTTGGTTCCTACGGCGGGGTCGACATAGACGCGGGGCGAGTAGGCGCGGCGAACGGTTTCGCCTTTGATTTTGTGCGCGAAGTCTTTTGTCTTGGCGCCCTTGATTGAAGTAAATCCAAACCGTTTGCAGGCCGCATAAACCTTCTGCGCGTTGTAACCGCTGTCGATGAATACCAGGTGCGGCTTGACGTTGTACTCGGCCCGCAAGTCCTCGATGCTTTCAAACGTCAACGGCTTCGACCAATGCACAAGCCGGCTTTGGCCGTCGGCAGCCCAGGCGCGGACTACCAAGTAAAATAAATCACGCTGGACGTCGACGGTGGCAAAGCGGAAGGCTTCGTCGGGCCAAGGCCATTCGTCGTCGTGCGTTGCCAGTTCGCGCAGTTCGTCGTCGGTTTCCATTTCCTCAATCCAGGGAACGCCAAGCGACTCGGCCTTGAACACTTTCAGCGGAACGGTGGTTCCGACTTTCATGGCGGCCTTGGCCTGCAAAAATTCCTGCACCAAGTCGCGCCAGGGAACCCATGGCGGCAGGACGGCCGACCAGCGGAAACTGACCTTCTCGCTCGGCGCCTTTTCATTGGTGGGCCGCCACTTGCCGGAGATGGCGAACGCTTTGCGGACGTCCTGCCGGTCGGTGAAGGTTGCCATGCAATGCGGACACTCGTACCGAATCGTTTTGGCTAGTTCGTCGAAGTCGTATTCATCGTTGACGTATGTCTTTTCGTTGGTGTCCCACTTGATGAAGTCGAAATTCATTTCGTGGCGTTCGTCGCATTCTGGACACAACACTTCATAGATGCGTTGGTCGCCGGCAAGGAAAGCACGATGCACATGGTCATTCTCATGGTCAGGCGTTGAGATAACCACGCGGCGTGCGTTCCAGAATGCACGGGTTCGTTTTATCACCATCTCGTAAGCACCAGGCGGGTAATTCCTTACCTCGTCCAGAAACAGCCACCGGATTGGTTTGGATTGTAGTTTGCTTTGGCTGTTGGCGCCGTTAATTACCAACGGCATCGAAGCGAAATTGATTTCCAAAGTTGTCTTGGCGTGCCGGTCGGTTGGAAATAGTTCGGCAACCGCTTCGCAGTTTTCCAAGGTAGGCATTAGCCTTGTCCTGGCGAATGTCTTGGCTTCGTCCTGCGCGGCCATTACCCACATTGCAGGCCCTGGGTCTTGCGCGATACACCAGGCCGCCAAGGTTATCACCATTTGAGTTTTGCCGGATTGTGCGCTGCACATAATAGCCAAATCCTTGCAACGGTTGTCGGCAAACACTTCCATCGGCTCTTTAGTCCAAGGCGCAATGTTGGCGTCGAACTTGCCAGGGAACGGCGACGTTTTGTCGACAACAATATTCTGCTCGGCCCAGCGCCATGGCGGGTCGGTGCTTCGCGGCGCTATTGCCCGCCTTGCGATGCGTTCAACCGTTGTCGCCTCCATTTGTCGTCCTCCAGAATTGCGAATGCCGCTGCAATGGCTTCGCGTTGTTTGATTTGTATGTCGGCCGCCTTCATGCCTTCAAGGATTGGCGGCAGTTCGTTCTCCAATTTGGTGTAAATCATCCCCTTGAATTGATGAACCATCCGCGTGACTTCGACTTCTACCTCGGAAACCGGAATCAGCTTGCCCAGCTTCTCGTCGATTTCAATTTCCAGCAGCGCGTTCTTGCGTTGTAGGTTCTCCGCTTGTAGCCGGCCGCGGTTTAGTTCGTCGCCCTCGACCGGTTTTAGGCCGCGGGATTCGACGAACTTCTGCCAGGCTGCCAGGTCGTGGCTGCCGTCGGGGAATGCCTGCGGCGCCCCGTCCATCTTCGACCAGACATACAAGGCCGCCCTGCTGCATTGTAATATGTTGCAGAGTTCGACAATCGTCGGAATGCCGCGTCGACTTGCCTTTTTTTTAGCTGCCTTTTTTGCGGCCATATTTCAGTTGTGAGCGCAGTTTGTTTTCTGCGCGGGTTGGGTTCATTCGTATTGTTATCTGGCCACCTTGCCGCAGTTGCGGGCCGAAGCGTGGCCACCTGGTTGATTTTTCACTCATAAAAAT
>LUMP01000167.1_pt1 | contig 19750 bp, 18 predicted proteins | sample 729641 | NCBI WGS metagenome assembly LUMP01 (sample SAMN03860260, study PRJNA289734) | marine metagenome | biome: seawater column; feature: ocean; material: water; isolation source: Red Sea water column Station 12 - depth 47m | place: Saudi Arabia: Red Sea | collected 2011-10-15 | depth 47 m | reverse complement strand
GCTCATTACCGCCTATTTTAAAATATATAATCATATTAACCATATGAATTGTTAATAATGATAATGAAATAAGAACTACAATAACTGGATTTCTAAAGTTTTCAGTTGCACCTAAAAGATACAAAAAAGTTAATCCAAATACAGTCCATAAAATCATTAATATAATTGCTTTTATATTTTCCATTTCATTCTCCATTAATCTAAAAGCTTAACATCAACACTAACATCTGATTTAAGAGTCGTCTGACAAGCTAGTGCAAAACCATCATTAATTTCATCAGCTTCTAAAACATAAGCAAAATCAATTTCTGGTCTAATATTACCACTAATTATTTTGCAGCGACATGTTCCACAGCTTCCAACTTGACATTTCTTTGGCCAATTAATGCCGTTTCGCAAAGCGGCGCTAAGAAGAGTTTCTCCATACTCAACAATAAAATTTTCTTGATTATTAGCTATTGATACTTTGTAGCTTTTTTTATTTCTTTTAAAAAAATTAAACATATTGCATTACCTATGCGCTAATTACATTCTCACTTAAGTGTTGTGTATTTTGATAATAATCTTTAGCAATATTTTTTTCAGCTTCTGAAGCCTGATTGCTATCCCAATGATCCAGGTATTTTTGAGTATATGCTCTGAATAATGGCGGCACCAAAGTTAATAAAAATAGCGTGAAGTAACCAATTTGATAATTTGGGGCTCCAACTTCATCTAACTCCCAAAAATATGTCTCACCTCTAACATGATGATCTCCTTGCCTACCAATCTCAATAAAGAACCAGCTTGTAAAAAGATTATCATTATCCCATGAATGCCTATGCTCAACAGGCTTACCATCTTCTCGAATAAGACCATAATGACCCATAAAATTTAAGGCTTCCAAAAGAAAGTTTGAAATACTCCAAACAACTATAATTGAACCTACACCTAAAGCCCCACCTGACCAGGTAAATAGAATTATACTAGGCAAACTATATAAATACCCTAGCAACCATTTGTTATTAAATGAAAAAAAAGATTTATTTTGCTTCTTAAGTTTTTCATTTTCAAGGTCATATGAAAATTTTGACTGCCCCATATGTGAGAGCCAAGTATGCCAGTACACATTTCTACCTCTAGGAGCCGTTGCAGGATCATTCTCATGACCTAGCTCTAAATGGTGTTGATAAACATGAGCATAAGTAAAATGAGCAGCTCCACTTAAGGCCATAATTGCTCTAGATACAGAAAAACCTTCTTTTTTATTATGAGATAATTCATGACCATAAATAATCCCTAAACCAGCCCATAAACCAGTTGAAATAACAGAACCAATTATTGAACTAGTTGAAATAGTTTCTGTCGTTGTGTAAAAATAAAGATTAAATGCTAATGCTATCTGTAAAGTTATAAAGATAGGCAACATAAGATACATAACAAGATACTGAAAAATCTTAATTCCATATGAGTTACCTTCTTCATCAAAATCAGCTCTGAGGTGGATATTCTTTGTTACAGTATCTAAAATGATATTTATTCCAAATAGAAAAACCCCTATCCAAACATAAATACCACCTAAAAAAAGTCCGATTATTGTCAAAAGTGTCATCACAGGCACTATCAAATAACGAACATTCACATATAATGTTTTCATAGAAAACTCCTTCGTTATAATTAAATCCTGGGAAAATTTTCCGTTTTAGCGCCTTTTTTTAGATCGCGGCAATAGGATCAAATCACGATCAATTATGATATTATTTTAAAATATTAATTTAGTAAATAGTATATTAAAATAAAAAATTATGAAAATTTCTTTCGAATTTTTTCCGCCAAATACTAGTCAGGCAGAAATAGTGTTATGGGACTCGATTAAACTACTCGAACCCCTTAAGCCTAATTTTGTATCGGTGACATATGGGGCTGGAGGAACTACACGACATAGAACGCACAATTGTGTAAAAAAAATAATCGAAGAAACAAATCTTGAGCCTGCAGCTCATTTGACATGTGTAAACTCATCAAAAAATGAAATAAAGCTAATAACTGACGATTATAAAAAAATAGGAGTTAAACACATCGTGGCTCTTAGAGGAGATATGCCAAATTTTGAAAATTTTAAACCACATCCAAATGGTTATAAATCATCCATTGATTTAGTGCATAATTTAAGTCAGGAGAACTTTATTGTTACTGTAAGTGCTTATCCCGAAAAACACCCTGATTCTGGATCAATAGAAGAGGATATCGAATTCTTAAAAAGAAAAATTGATGCTGGAGCAACTCAGGCTATTACTCAATTTTGTTTTGATTTTGAAATTATACTTGCTTATAGAGACCTACTTAAAAAAAATAATATAAACATACCTATAATTCCTGGAATAATGCCTACTACTAACTTTCAAGGAGTTAAGAAAATGTCTAAACAATGTTCAACCTCAATACCAAAATGGATTGAAAAAAAGTACACAGGTTTAGAGAATAATCTTAGCGAAAGAAAGAAAGTAGCAAAAGAAATTGCTATAGATTTTTGTCAGAAACTTATGATTAATGACTTTAAAGCAATACACTTTTATACATTAAACCAGTCCGAATTAACTCTCTCAGTTTGCCAAGATTTAAATATTAGTTATGAATAATTAAATGAAATGGAATCGTAAAAAAAGAATTGAAGAACTACCAAAGCTCTTAAAAAAGAAAATACTCATACTTGATGGAGCTATGGGAACAATGATTCAGGCAGAAAAACTTTCTGAAGCAGATTACCGAGGTGAAAGATTTAAAAATCACAAAAAAAATCTTTTTGGAAATAATGATATTTTATCTTTAACAAAGCCTGACTTAATATCAAATATTCACTTAGAATTCTTAAAAGCTGGAAGCTCAATTATTGAAACTAACTCTTTTTCTTCTACAAGCATAAGCCAAGGTGATTATTTAATGAGTGATTTAGCTTATGAATTAAACTTACAAAGCGCAAAAATTGCGAGGGATGTTTGTAATAAATATGAAAAAGAATTTCCTAAAGAGCCTAAATATGTAGCGGGCGCAATTGGACCTACTAATAAAACAACATCATTATCTCCAGATGTGTCAGATCCAAGTAAAAGGGATATCACATATAATGAGTTATATGAAAGTTATTATGAGGCAACCAGAGGTCTAGTAGATGGTGGAGTAGATTTAATCTTAGTTGAAACTATTTTTGATACACTGAACGCAAAAGCAGCAATAAATGCTATAAAAACTTTATTTGAAAATGAAAAAATTAATCTACCAATAATTATTTCGGGAACAATTACTGATCTGTCTGGAAGAACTCTATCAGGCCAAACTATAGAAGCATTTTGGAACTCTATAAGACATGCAAATCCTTTTGCTGTTGGTATAAATTGTGCTTTAGGCGGAAAACAAATGACACCCTATGTATCAGAATTCTCAAGAATTGCTGATACACATATTTGCATCTACCCAAATGCAGGACTACCTAATGAAATGGGTGAATATGATGAGACACCGTCTGATATGTCTAGCATTTTAGAAAATTTCGCAAAAGAGGGGTATCTCAATATTGTTGGTGGATGTTGTGGATCAACACCAGATCACATAAAAAAAATATCAGAACAAGTTAAAAATTATAAACCAAGAAAATTACCTAAAATTAAAAGTATTATGCGTCTATCAGGATTGGAGCCATTAAATCTAACAAAAGAAATACCATTTGTTAATGTTGGTGAAAGAACAAATGTTACAGGATCTCTAAAGTTTAAAAAACTAATTTTAGATGAAGATTATAACTCAGCAATAGAAATTGCGAGGCAACAGGTTGAAAATGGGGCACAGATAATTGATATAAATATGGATGAAGGAATGCTCGATTCAAAAAACGTTATGGAGCATTTTCTTAAGATTGCCGCAACAGAACCTGATATAGCAAAAGTACCATTCATGATTGATAGCTCAAATTGGAATGTGATCGAGGCAGGTTTAAAACTTATTCAAGGCAAGCCTATTGTTAATTCTATTTCACTGAAAGAAGGAGAAAAAGAATTTATAAAACAGGCAAAATTTTGCAGAAAATATGGAGCAGCTATAATTGTAATGGCATTCGATGAGAAAGGTCAGGCAGATTCTGAGAATAGAAAATATGAAATTTGTAAAAGAGCGTTCGATTTGCTTACAGAAAAAGTTAATTTTCCTGAAGAAGATATAATTTTTGATCCTAATATTTTTGCTGTTGCAACTGGAATAGAAGAGCACGCGGATTATGGAAAAGCATTTATAAATTCAACAAAAAAAATAAAAAAAGAAATGAAAAAAGTTCATGTATCTGGTGGTGTATCAAATTTTTCTTTCTCTTTTCGAGGCAATGATACGATTAGAGAAGCAATGCACTCAGTTTTTCTATTTCATGCTATAAAAAATGGCCTAGATATGGGAATTGTTAATTCTGGCCAGCTCTCAATTTATGAAGATATTGATAAAGATCTTAAAAAATGCATTGAAGATGTTCTGTTTAATAGAAATAAAAATGCTACCGAAAACCTCATCCAATTAGCTGAACAATATAAAAGCACTAAACATGAAGTTGATGAAAAAGAAGTAAAATGGAGAAACGAAAATGTATCTGAAAGGCTAAAATACTCTCTAGTAAAAGGTATAAGCGAATTTATCGTAACAGACACAGAAGAAGCCAGACTCAAACTCGAAAGTCCTATAAAGGTTATTGAGGGACCATTAATGGATGGCATGAATCATGTTGGTGATTTATTTGGCTCAGGGCAAATGTTCCTTCCTCAGGTGGTTAAGTCAGCAAGAGTTATGAAGGAAGCGGTTTCCTACTTAGAGCCTTTTATGGATGAAGAAAAAGATACAACAAAAAAGCATGTTGGGAAAATTCTTCTTGCCACAGTTAAGGGTGATGTTCACGACATAGGAAAAAACATTGTTGGAGTAATTTTGCAGTGCAATAACTATGAAGTGATTGATCTTGGCGTTATGGTTCCAAGTGAAGAGATACTAAAAAAAGCTAAGGAATATAATGTAGATATGATTGGCTTGTCAGGGTTAATAACGCCTAGCCTTGATGAAATGTGTTTTGTGGCAAATGAAATGGATAAAAAGAATTTTAAAATACCTCTTCTGATCGGTGGAGCAACAACAAGCAAAGTCCATACCGCTGTAAAAATTTCAGAAAACTATACCAATGGTCAAACCTTTTATGTTTCAAATGCAAGTAAAGCTGTTGGCGTAGTTAGTAATTTATTATCTAAGGAAAAAAAAAGAAAATTCACAAAAAAAACGCATGATGAGTATTTAAAAATAAGAAAAAATCACAAAAGTGGTAAAAATAAATCAAGAAGATTAAGCATATCTGATGCTAGAAAGAATAAATATAGTTTTAATTATGAAAACTATAAACCAAAAAAACCTTCATTCTTAGGAAATAAAGTTTTCACAAATTATAGTTTGGAGGAATTAAGGAGATATATTGATTGGACACCATTCTTTAGATCTTGGGACCTCCATGGTACTTACCCAAACATATTTAATGATCAAGCGATAGGTTCTGCAGCCAAGAATCTTTATAAAGATGCAAATAATTTGTTAGATGAAATAATTAAGGGAAATTTGTTAAATGCTAGAGGGGTTATTGGTTTTTGGCCTGCAAATAGCGATTTAGATGATATTATTCTCTTTAACGATGATAAAAGAAATTCAAAACTTGCTGTCTTTCATACAATAAGACAACAAACCTCGCATTCTACAGATAGACCTAATTATGCTTTAGCAGATTTTATAGCCCCAATATCTGAGAAAAAAATAATAAGTGATTATATTGGTGGCTTTGCTTTAACATGTGGTCATGGAGAAAATGAATTATCTGAAAGATTTAGAGAAAATTCAGATGATTATAATTCAATTATGACTAAGGCTTTAGCAGATCGATTGGCTGAAGCATTTGCTGAAAGAATGCATGAAAGAGTTAGAAAAGAATTCTGGGGATATTCTCCAAAAGAAGAATTTGATAATGATGATTTAATTAGAGAAAAGTATGTTGGAATTAGACCTGCGCACGGTTATCCAGCTCAACCTGATCATACAGAAAAAGGAAAATTATTTGAAATATTAGAAGCTGAAAAAAATATTGAAGTATCATTAACTGATAGTTATTCAATGTCACCTGGGGCTTCAATATCTGGTTTGTATTTTAGTAATCCTGAAAGTGCTTATTTTGGAGTTGGAAAAATTAGTAAAGATCAAGTTAAGGATTATGCTAAAAGAAAATCTATGACTTTATTGGAATGCGAAAAATGGTTAATGCCAATACTAAATTACAAATAAAAAACAATTTTATAAAAATACTAATCACATTAACTTTCGGAATGCTTTTAGTTTCTTGTGGTATGCCAACAACTGTAATTACAAGAGGTGAAGCAACTGTAGTTGATAAAGAAAGAATTATTATGCAAGGTCTTGCGCTAGACACATACTATAAACGGTATGAAAAACTTAATAATCTTACTTATCCTCTTTTGACAAAATCAACTGAGTTTTGTGGAAAACGCGTGACATATGATATCGGTTTAAAAACAATTTCACTAAATCAAATTGACAAAAGGTTTCGAAAAGCAGCTGAAGAAAAATTATCTATAACAGAAAAACAAAAAGTACTATTTACCATTAATAACTCTCCAAGCGACCAAGCCGGAATAAAGTCAGGAGATATCATTTCCGAAATTAACGTAGCAAATAAAAAATGGAAAAATGATGATATATTTCTAAATAATGAAAAAAAGAATTATTCTGAAAAAATAGTTAAAATTTCTGTAATACGCAAAGCTGAAAATTTATTAAATAATACGCAAGATGAATTAATCGAGTTCGAAATTATACCTAATAAGATCTGTAATTATGGGGTAGTTCTTGCACAAAATGACTCACTAAATGCTTTTGCAGATGGTAACAATTTATATTTAACAACTGGCATGCTTCGATTTGTAGATGAAGATCGCGAATTACAATTTATTCTTGCTCACGAACTTGCGCATAATATTGAGGAACATATAGACAAAAGGGTTAATAATTCTATTTTAGGAACAATAATTGATATAGCAGCTGCAGGTGCAGGAATTGATACAAGAGGCAGTTTTGGCGCAATGGGAGCACAAATGTATTCACAAGATTTTGAAAGAGAAGCAGATTATGTTGGACTATATATATTAGCCAAATCAAATATTGATTCTTCAAATATTGAAAATTTTTGGAGAAAACTAGCCGCAGAAAACCCTGGTTCAACCATAAACTACAACTCAACACATCCTACATCATCTGAAAGATGGGCGAATATAAGGGCTGCTCAAAAAGAAATTCAATATAAAATTGACAATAATCTTGAGCTTTTACCAGAGAGAAAAGAGGCAGATTGATGCGCTATAGAATTAAAGATTGTTTTAATACAGAAGACTTTAGGAAACTTGCAAAAAAGAAGCTTCCATTTCCTGTGTTCCATTATATTGATGGTGCAGCTGACGATGAAGTTACATTAAAGAGAAATACACAAGCTTTTGAAGATGTTGATCTTGTTCCAAATGTTTTAAAAGGGGTCGAAGATATTGATATAAGTACTGAACTAATGGGTAAAAAATTAAGTACCCCACTATTCTTCTCTCCTACAGCCCTTCAAAGATTATTCCATTATGAAGGTGAAATTGCTGTCGGTCAGGCTGCTGAACAATTTAATACTTTTTTTGGAATATCATCTCTAGCAACCGCAAGTATCGAAGATGTTGGGAATAGATTTTCATGTCCAAAATTATTTCAAATGTATATCCATAAGGATAAGGGCCTTAACGAAAGTATGATAGAAAAATGCAAAATTAACAAATTTGATGCATTAGCGATCACTTTAGATACTATTGTTGGCGGAAATAGAGAAAGAGATCTTAGAACAGGGTTCACATCACCACCAAAGTTAGACTTCAATAGTTTTTTAAGTTATGCCCTCCATCCAAATTGGACATTAAATTATTTATTAAGAAAAAAATTTGAATTACCACAACTTCAGGATTTTGTTAGTGAGGGTACTAATATCAATATCTCTGTAGGCGATTATTTTTCAACTATGCTTGATCAAAGCATTACATGGAAAGACATTGAAGAAATTAAAAATAAATGGGGCGGTCAACTATGCTTAAAAGGAATTATGTCTGTTGAAGATGCAAAAAAATGTGTTGATGTTGGAGCAACAGCAATAATGGTTTCTAATCATGGTGGACGCCAATTAGATGGCTCAAGAGCGCCTTTTGATCAGCTTGCAGAAATAGTTGATGCCGTAGGTGACAAAATTGATGTCATTTGCGATGGAGGAATTAGAAGAGGAAGTCATGTGCTAAAAGCTATATCTCTAGGAGCTAAAGCATGTTCGGGAGGAAGGTATTATTTATATGCTCTTGCAGCGGGAGGTTATGAAGGAACATCTAGAGCATTCCAACTTATGCGAGAAGAAATTGTAAGAGATATGAAACTTATGGGATGCACTTCTTTAAGTGATTTAAATAAGGATAACTTAAGATTTAGATAATCTTTATATTTTAAAAGAATTAGTTTAAGAAAAAAAAATGGTTTTAATAATAAATGTCCTGACTTATTTAATTGGCTTATCTTGGCTGGGTTTTGGTCTAGTCGGAATAATAGATCCAGAAATATTTACAGAAAGTTCTTGGGCAGCTCTTCATGTTCAAATCACTGGTCAATTTGGTATGAGTGATATCCGTTCGTTCGGAGGACTCCTTACGGCACTTGGGCTTGGAATTATTTATGCAACTCATAATTCTGTTGGCAAGAAGAGTTGGTTCTCAGCTTTTTCTTTATTAATGTTGGGATTAGCTGTAGGTAGATCAATAAGTCTTTACCTAGATGGTTTAGATCAAACTCTAATTATATTTGCATTAATTGAATACACTTACGCAATAATTCTTTTTATAAAATCAAGAATCTAATTTTTAATAAATTCAATAATATCTTTCCAAGCTTGCTGGTCTTCTAGAAAAAAAGTATGCCCTCCTTTGTAAAATTTTTTAGATGAATTTGGAATAAGTTCATCTAAAATATCAATATTACTTTGCGGTGCAATACCATCATATAGACCACCGGCAATAAAAGTTGGGCTTTTTATATTCTTTAATAAATTTAAGACATCATGATCTCTTCTAGCATCAAGCTGTAATTCTTTGCCCTGATTCCTTTTTGACTCTGGACTTCTCAAATAGTTTTTTATCTGATCAATTAAGAGTTCATAGACTTCATTATTATTCTTTATGTAATCATCAGTAATTCTTAAGTCTGAAATAGAAACAAATTTCCTACCATATTCTAAATCATCTTCAATTTCCTCTAATTCATGTAAGGGAAAAGAATGATATTTTTTTCCGCCAGGAGAAGTACACATTAATACCAGTTTATCAACTACATCTGGATAGTTAATTGCCAAATGCTGAGCTACCATTCCACCAAAACTCACACCAATTATGTTAACCCTTTCAAAACCAAGTTTTATTAAAAAATTAAAAGCATCATCAGCATAATCCTTCATGGTATAAGGGCCATCTGGAACTTCACTTTGTCCAAGACCTCTTTGATCATAAGAAATTAAATGAAAATTATTTTTCAGATCATTATCAAATACGCTCGGAGATTTTCTTAAGTCTCCTCCTGTTCCAGATATATATAGAACTGCTTCACCATGGCCAGCGGACTCATAATAAAGTTTGATATTTTTAGTACTTATAAAAGGCAATAATTAATTCTCAATAAAGGGGGTTAAGATGTCTTTCGTGACAAGATCATTTTTTATATTTTCCCTACCAACCCAATCATCTACTGTTTGATGATAGTAATATATTCGCCTTTCTTGATAATTTAAGGGCATTCTTTCAAAAACACCGGAATCATGTGACTTTTGCATAGGTTCTAGGTTTTTAAAATCCTCTTCCATTATTGAATAAAAAGAAGTCTCCTGATCAACCCAATATTGCGGTTTTTCTTTACCCTCCCACTTAGGACCTAGTTGTAAATATTCAATTTCTGTCTCACGAAGACTTTTTGGCCAGAAAAGTATAGCAACATAACCTGATGTATCTGTAGGAGTTATAAAATTAGGAAACATTGCATAAGCAACATTTGTCTCAGCATGTAGACTGTCACATGTTTCGATAAATGGAACAAAGTCTTGCCCTTCAGCACCTAACATTCCCCCATCAAGGTTTATTCTTTTTGGAGTAACCATTCTTGAATGACCATTTTTTAATAGTCCAGCTGCCATACCATTTCCGTCTAATAAAATATTAACTGTATCTTTATGAATTGTTGGTGAGTGATAAACCTCCATAAAAGCATCTAGGCAGGTTTTCCAGTTAGCTTTTACTAGGGTGCTATTTTTCCAAATCGTTATTAATTCTGAGCTATTAAAACAATCCATCTCAGAGGCTACAGGATTAAGAAAGTCGATTAATTTTCCGGGGTGTTCATCTTTAAGTGATATAAACACCCATCCATCCCATACATCGCAATGAACTTTTTTTAATCCTCTACAAGAAAGATCTAATTCTAAAAAATCTCTTTCATCAGGAACTCTGAGTAATGAGCCATCAAGATCATAAGCCCAGCTATGGTATTGGCATTTAAGTAATTTTGTTGAGCCTTGTTTTTCTCTTACAACTGGAGCACCTCTATGAGAACAGGTATTGTAAAAGGCCTTAATACTTTTATCATTCTGTCTAACAATTAAAATGTCTCTTTGAAGTTTATCAAATATTTTAAAATCCCCAGAATTAGGGATTTCATCCTCTCTAAAAACCATTAACCAAGATTTTAAGAAAATATTTTTAAATTCAAGATCAAAAAACTCCTGATCTGTATATCTTTTACCAGATATATCAGGAATTTTAGGGAAATCTTCTGGATATGAATTACGCTTATATTCATATTCGATTTGCTTTCTTACTTCATTTATTTTTTTTGTTTCCATGCAAACAAATATAGAAAAACTAAATCATTTGTAAATAATAACTTAAAATTAGTTATTTCTTTGTCTTATTGCTGCCAGATTAGACTCATGTTTATCGCGATTAATTTTGTAAAGACTAAAAAAATAGATAGATATTAAATAAAACAAAATATAAATAGGCAGAAATAGAAATACTACATTCACTAATATATTATCATCAACTTCACTTGGCTTAGCTCCTTCAGGTAAACCTGCAATTGAGGTTACCAAACCAGCAAGAAAAATACCGACACCAGAAATAGCTTTTCCAGAAAAACCCACAGTTGCAAAAAATAAACCTTCTGATCTTCTTTTAGTCGCCAACTCAGAATCTTCAACAATATCTGCAATCATTGAGGAAACCAATATTGTTGATGCTACAGCAGTCATAACCTCAAGAAAAAAATAACCACACATGATCCAAAGTAAATTATAGGAACCAAATTCTGGCATATATCCATATATTCTAAGCATATACGGAAATGGAACAAAAAATGTTGCGATAAGGGCAGAATATATTGCTCCCCTTCTTTTACCAATTTTTTGTGACAAGTATGTGGATAACGCAACAGCCCCTAAAATACCTGGAATAACCCCGACAACACCTGCAATACCAATTTGAGTTGATGAGAAACCCCAAAAATAAGTATTAAAGTAAATATTTAATGCTGCAGAAAAGCCTGCGGCCATTCCAGAAAAAATTCCCCCTATAAAAAGAACAACAAAAGAAGTATTCAATAAGGTATGACGTAATTCTTTTTTTATATCATCAAAGTTTTCATTCTTAACGGGTTCTTCTAAATCTGGAATAATCTTATGTAACCCTGCTGATGACAAAAACATTGAACCAAATATTAACCATGCACCTACAACACCATACATTTGATGACCTGCAGGGTTTAATTGTCCGTCAGGATAGGCAATTGTTGGTGTAAGAAATACAAAGTAATTAAGTAAAGACATTGCATTTCCACCCATCCAACCGAAGAAATAACGAATGGACATTAATTTTGTCCTTTCATCATACCCTCTAGTTATCTCAGGCCCTAAACTTTGATTTGGTATCTCGAAAAGGGTTGTACTTGTTCTTACAAAAATAGTCATTACGAGGAGATATATAAATAAATTTATATCTTCAGAAAAAGATGGAGGATTCCATAATAAATAAAAGCTTAAGGGCACAGGCAAAAGAGCTGCATACATATATGGATGTCGTCTTCCAAATTTTGAACGAGTATGATCTGAAGCATAACCTATTAGTAAGTCAGAAATCGCATCAATTATTAGCGCGATAGCAATAGCTAGAGATGCCATCCAGCCAGGTAAACCAAGAACAATATTGTAATAGAATAAAAGAAACCAACCGAAGGCATTATTCTTAATGCCAAAAGCAACAGAGCCTAATCCGTATAATATAAAATTTTTATTACTTTGCATTATACTTACTTATTTATTAGTGGTTCTTTTTTGCTGTTTCTGCAGAAGCTTTTAACTCCTCTGCAATATTAATTGCTTCTTCAGGAGAGAAATCCATAGGAATCTCAATTTTTTCAGAGGATACAAATATTCTAACCATACCCTTATCAGTTGGGCCTATTTGTATATCTGCAACAACATCACTTTCTTTATTAATTCCAGATTTTCCCATTAGAAACCTATTTTTTATTTACTCTCTAATTCTGCGACTGCAGCAGCTACAGAGGCATCAATTTCATGGCTTCTTGGATTTCTTCGAAGTGTTAAACCACCATTAACTTGAAGGTTTTGTCCAGATAGAAAACACTCATCACTGCACAAAAATACCGCAGCAGCAGCAACATCTTCAGATGTCCCGATTCTACCAAGTGGATATTCTTTTTTAAAGGCATCTTCTAATCCTGGAGCTGCCATTGCATCAGATGTCATTGGGGTTGCTGTCAAACCAGGTGAGATAGAGTTTGCTCGGATACCCTTTTCACCAAATTCATTTGCTATGGTCCTTATGACATGATCAATACCAGCTTTGGTTCCCATGTATGCAGCATGATTATCAAGCATGATAGTTGCAGTAGCTGATGAAATTTGAATAATACTGCCACCATCTTTCATTGCCGGAATGCATGATTGAAAGAATTGATAAGGCCCTTTGAATTGTAGATTCATAATTTTTACTAAATCTTCTTCAGTGCTCTCAAGAAAGGGTGATAAATAACCCCAACCAGTCGCTTGAATTCCTATATCAAGTTTTCCATGAAGATCTACAACTTTAGATGTCATAGCATCAATATCTTCTTTTTTTGTGATATCACAAACAACATAATCTCCACCAACTTCTCCTGATATTTCCTTAAGTGAATCTTCATTCCTTCCAGCTACAACAATTTTAGCGCCCTCTTGTGCAAATCTTCTTGCCATTACCTGACCCATATTGTCTTTACCAGCAGCGCCTAAGATTAAAGCTGCTTTATCTTTTAATTTTCCAGACATTCTATTCCCCTCTAATTATTCAAAATTAAATTATTTCCTATCAGGAAGATGTAAAAATAATACAACAATTCCTGCGATTATACATAGAACCACATTTATAGAAAAAGCCAAAGTATAATTGCCATATGTGTCGTATAGCCATCCTGATAATGGTGCTGCTGTTATTTGCATTGGTACCATAAATGGTCCAACCAAACCTCTAGCCTTACCAAAGTTAGTATTACCAAATGCTATTGCGAAAGTTGAGTTCATAAGCGGAATGGTACCACCTAAACCTAGACCCATTATCATAACAGCAATCAAAAGCATGAAAAGGTTTGTAGCAAAAATTAGGATAGCAATTCCAAGGCCGTGGAATAAAAGAGATATAAATATAGTTCTTCTTGCTCCAAGATTATCCAACAATCTTCCAAAAACTATTTTACCCATGGCAGCATGAAAAGCGGCAACCGAATAAATCCAAGAAGCTTGTAATGGGCTATAACCAAGGTCCTGTGAAAATATAGGTATGTGGGTATAAACACCTAAATTTGCAGTTAATTGCAGAGTAAAAATTATTGTCAAAATCCAAAAAATACTGTCCGAGAGAATTTCTTTAAAAGATAATACTTGAGCACTAGAAACTTTACTGTCTGTAATATCATTTTCAATACCATCAGGAAATTGGCCTACATCTTCAGGTTTATCGATGAAAAATTTATATGCTGAAATAGAACAAATAATGAGAACAAATGAACCAAAAATTAGATAAGCACCTCGCCAAGTAAAACTAGATATCAAAAAGACAGCAATTGGAGGAATAATTACTCCAGAAAATGATAAGCCAATTGAAGCATATCCAAGTGCGGTACCTATTTTATCGTTAAACCAATTTGCTATCAATTTTGAAGTGCTCAAATTACCGAAAATAACCATACCCAATGCAATCACGGCACCATATACAAACAAGAATTGAAAAAATGTTTGTGTGATTGAAAGTAAAATAAAGCCAAATCCAAAAATTAGAGCTCCAATTGTTAAAACTTTCTTTATTGGAAACTTATCAAGAATATAGCCTAAAAGTGGCGAATAAATACCAGCTGCTAAAATAGTCATGGATACTGTTAAAGAAACAAGAAATCGACTCGCAGAAAATTCTTCCTGAATAAAGCCAAAAAATACTGCATAGGCATAAAAAGCCAGACCTGCTGAAAAGAAATCAACCAAATTAGCGCCAACTATCATACGCCAGCCATAAAATTTTTGCTTTATTGTTTCAGTGGACATAAATAATTCTTTAAATGAACTATTAGAATAGAAATTTAATAACCTATTAGAAAGAACTTTTTTATATTAATATTATTTTGTTACTACTAAATAATAAGGAAATATTATGCCAGAACTAAAAATTGACCCTCATAAAAGTTGGATACCACTTAGAAAAAAAGCAGATGAAACTGAAAACTTGAGTCACAAAAAACTACTGAATGAAGTTGCAAATCATATGGAAGCTGAAATTAAAGGACAATTAGACCCCTTAATGAATACTCTTACAGCAGAACCTGTTTATCACTTTTGGAGAGTCAGCGATGTAAATATGATTTTGAATGGTTACGATGAAGTTTCAGGTTTTTACAGCAATATGTTCGAAAATGGCGGTGAACAATTTGAGGTTGTCACAAAGCGCATCATTGTAAACGATGATGGCGTCATAACTGAAGGTAAAGTTAAGCAAGTATACACTAAAGATAGCTTAAAGCTTATGGGATTAACATCAGAGACATTTCCTAATCTTGATAAAAGTGATTTGTGGCTTAGTAATACTCAACTAATTACAGTATGGCCATCTGATCCAGATCTAAAATTAGTTGGAGAAGATATATATTTTGGAGAGAATCCAATGGATACCCTAAAACCAATCAACGAAAATGAAATTCCTGATTATTATAAATTAATTTCATTTTCTTTTGCCCAATCAAAACCTAAAAAACTTTGAACAAGTGGTAAAATCAAAAGCCCACATCCTGCTGGTGTCGGCACACCGCTAAAAAAATTTGACTTATCTTCGGAGTTGTCTTTGTTTAAATTAAAAATAGCTAGTCTTATGCAGGAAAAAACAACAAATAAAAGCAACGCTATTGAACCTATAACCTCATTCTGATTAATAAGACTCATATAAATCAAAATGCATGGAGCTACTGCAAAAGATAAAAAATCTGCTAGAGAATCGAGCTCGGCGCCTAATTCTGACTCACTTTTAAGTATCCTAGAAAAGAAACCATCTAATGCATCACATGCGGAGGCTAGAAGCAGACATATTACACTGACTTCGAAATTATAATCTAACGAGAATCTTATAGAACTTAAACCAAATGACAGACCAGCAAGTGTAATAAAATTTGGTATTTGCGATTTAAAATCTATTTTTTTTATTTTTCTCATAAACTATCTTTCAGCAATGATTGTTTCACCAGCAACAACTATATCATCCTGTTTTACCTTAATGTCATAAGTCGGAGGAAAATATATATCTACTCTTGAACCAAAGCGTATAAGCCCAATTCTATCACCTTTGTCAATCTTATCACCCTCTGAAATAAAACTTAATATCCTTCTAGCAATTAAACCTGCAATTTGTACTACAACAATCTTATCAGTGTTAGTTTTGATGATGAAAGAGTTTCTCTCATTATGCTCGCTAGCTTTATCAAGACTTGCATTGAAAAATTTACCATTCTTATAAATTATTTTTTCTATATTTCCATCAACTGGGCTTCGATTAACATGAACATTAAAGACATTCATAAATATACTTATTTTTTTCATTTTTTCTTTAAATTGAGTTTCTACAGGAGGATTTTCTTCGCCAATAAAACAGATCTTTCCATCTGCAGCACTTAACAATTGATTATCCTTCGAGTCAAAATACCTTTCAGGGTCACGAAAAAACCAAAGTGTGAATAAAGAAATAAAGATAAAAATATAAGAAATAATTTTAGTTGTAAAAAAACCAAAAAAAGAAATTAGAATGAAAATGAAAAAAAACTTCCACCCTTCTCGATGTATTCCAAGATATTTATTATTCATTTGCGAAATCTATATTTTTTATAATTATTAGTAAATACACTTCAAAATTTAATATCTAAATCAAAGATAACTTTCTAATTTTTTCCATATGTGATAAGAAAATTTTAGATGCAGCCGTAGCTCAGTCGGTTAGAGCGCCTGATTGTGGATCAGGAGGTCCCTAGTTCGAATCTAGGCGGCTGTACCATCCCAAAAATATAGATCGAAACCCAAAAAAGAGACTAGAAAAAATTAGCGTACTAGCTAATAATCTCAAATCAAAAGGAATAGCTGCTATATATACCGCACTTAATGGTAATGTTTGAAGACCTGTTATCCATACAGAAAAGTTAACGATTACATGCCAAATACCAACACTAACTAAACCTGAAATAATCATATTTTTATAATTATAATTTTTAAATAAAGATGAAACTATGCTTGCGGCTATAATACATAGATATACAACTGGCATTGCAGAATACAGACCAAGAAATGGATCAGTTATAATCAAGATACCAACAGGTAAAAACATTTGTATGTATTTATTATTAGTCATGAAGGGCAAAAATACAGCACAGGCTAGTATTGGAGTGAAATTTGCAGGAAAGCCTATAAAGCGAGCCGCAATAAGACAAAGAAGCAAAAGCCAACATGATTTTAAGGTTTCTATTATATAAGCCATATTAATCTCATTTTATAACAAATTAGTTTAATCCTCTATCTTCTAAAAGGGCTGAAATATCAGGATCATCTCCTTTGAAAGATCTATAAAGTTCCATAGGATCTTCTGTTCCACCCTTTTCTAGAATAAACTCTCTGTATTTGTTAGCTAAATCTTCATTAAAAACATCTCCTGAATCTTTGAAGGCAGCAAATGCATCAGAGTCAAGTACAGCAGCCCATATATAACTATAATAACCTGCTGAATATGAATGAGTGAATATGTGCTGGAAATATGTCGTTCTATAACGGGATACAATTTCATCGATTAAACCAATTTTCTTGAGAGATTTTTCTTCAAAAGAATTTGTATCCTGTAATTCTGTAGTTGTAAGAGTATGCCAATCCATATCTCAAAATGATGCAGCAAGATATTCTGTATTTGCAAAACCTTGATTGAACTTACTTGCTTTTTGCATTTTCTCAATAAGCTCATCACCAATAACTTCTCCAGTTTCATAATGCTTAGCATATGACTTAAGTAATTCTGGTTCGCTTGCCCAATGTTCAAGAACTTGAGATGGAAACTCAACAAAATCTCTCGACACAGCTGTACCTGATAAACTTTTATAATTTGTATTGGTTAATAAACCATGTAACCCATGACCAAATTCATGAAAAAGCGTAGTTACATGCTCAAAACTTAAAAGAGAAGGCTTATCCTTTGAAGGTGGTGGAAAATTACAAACATTAACAATAATTGGTCTTTCTTTTCCGTCAAAATTTGATTGCCCTTTGAATGAACTCATCCAAGCTCCCCCTCTTTTACTTGAACGCGTATAGTAATCGCCTATGTACAAACCTACATGAGACCCATCATTATCCTTTACCTCCCATACTCTTGCATCTGGATGGTAAAGATCAAGGTCAAATTTTTCTTCAAAAGTTAAACCAAATAATTTGTTAGCTGTTTTAAAAATTCCATCGATTGTGTTGTCCAAAGTAAAATAATTTTTAATTTCTTCTTCATCTAAGTCGTATTTATCTTTTCGAACCTTTTCTGCATAGTGCCACCAATCCCAAGATGCGATCTCAAAATTATTACCCTCTTCATTTGCAAGGATTTGCATCTCTCTTAACTCGTTTTTTGCTCTTTTAAGAGCGGGAGCCCATAGCTGATTTAGCAAGCCATAAACTGCTTCAGGAGTTTTTGCCATAGTATTATCAAGGACATAATGTGCGTGGCTTTCAAAACCTAAAATATTAGCTTTTTCAACTCTTAAAGAGGCAATTTTTGAGGTAATATCTTTATTATCATACTCATTATTGTTATCACCTCTTTGAATATATCCTTTATATAATTTTTCTCTTAAATCGCGACGAGTTGAATAAGTTAGAAAAGGATACATGCTACTTCTTTGAACTGTAAAAACATATTTATCCTTATATTTGTCATCTTTATTTTTACTAAATTTATTCTCTGCCTCAAGTTTTGCTAAATCAATAATATCTTCAGTTAATCCAGATAGGTCTTCCTTATCCAAAATAATTTCAAAATCATTTGTTTCAGCTAAAAGATTTTGTGAAAATTGTACTGATAGTTTTGTTAGTTCCTGATTTATTTCAGCATATCTTTTTTTATCAGCACCCTCTAAAAGCGCTCCACTTCTTATAAATCTCTTATAAGTCTCCTCAAGTATCTTTCTTTCTTCCAAAGATAAATCAAAACTATCTATATTTTCCCATAAGATTTTCACTTTTTTAAAAATTTCTGGATTGAGGCTAATGGAATCGTAATGACTTGAAAGTTTTGGAGAAATTTCTTTTTCTATTTCTTGTATTTTAGGGTTAGTAGTTGAACCAGATAGATTAAAGAATACGGCACTTACCCTGCTTAAAAGAGAACCTGATCGTTCCATTGCAACAATAATATTTTCGAATGATGGTTCATCTTCATTTTCTATAATGTCATTAATTTCTTCATTGTGAACTTCCATTCCCTTAATGAATGCAGGCATAAAGTGCTCTTCACTAATTTGTGAAAATGGAGGTATTTTAAAATTTGTTTCGTATTCTGTAAAAAAAGGATTTTCCATGACCTCACTATTAACTAAAGGTGATAAAAAAAGAAATAAAAAAGTAATTAAAGTTAAATTTCGCACTTTATTTATAATTCCTTTCGGGGAATTTTTCATTTGGAATTAATCTATTTGAAGAAGAGCCCTTGGCCAAAAGATTACCTTCATCATCAAACAAACTACCTTCAATAAAGGCAGTGGATTTACCCATCTTAATGATTTTTGCTGAGGTTGTAACTATTCCAGGGTTAGTAGGTTTAAAAAAGCTAATTTTTAACTCAAGTGTGAGAGGATTAATAGAGAACTCTGTTGAAGCCATGGCCAGATGAGCCATAGTTGTATCAATCCACCCTGTAACATATCCACCTTGTGCAATATTTCCTGAATGACAATGTCTAGACTCAACTAGAAATTCAAAACGGACAATATCCTCTTTAAATTCTAAAATCCTATTAAAACCCATACCCTGAAA
>LUMP01000453.1_pt1 | contig 19923 bp, 18 predicted proteins | sample 729641 | NCBI WGS metagenome assembly LUMP01 (sample SAMN03860260, study PRJNA289734) | marine metagenome | biome: seawater column; feature: ocean; material: water; isolation source: Red Sea water column Station 12 - depth 47m | place: Saudi Arabia: Red Sea | collected 2011-10-15 | depth 47 m | reverse complement strand
GAACAAGCATGTGGCACAACATCAGCTGCATCCAAGCCATCAATATCTACGAGGAACTTATCGTGTTCCACTAAACAGTGTGTTGCAAAACCGCCCTTTTGTTTCAATCCTATGATGCGCATTGTGGCACAGTCGCTCTCACGGTCTTCTTTGCAAGCGTCGCACTCACCGCAGCCAATCCAGGGGAAAACCAAAACCTGCTGACCAGGTTTGACTGAATTTACTTCTGGCCCAACAGCTTGAACGATACCAGCCACTTCGTGTCCAAAAGTCATTGGCAGTACGGCGCCACGTTCGGCGAAAGTTAATTTACCTTCCTGTCCCAGATCCATGAAACCTTTCTGCACATGAAGATCTGAATGACAAAGGCCCGCTGCTGTCACCCGCACCAGCACCTCGGGGCCTGTTGGCTCAGGCAATGCATTTTGTCTTTTCTCAAACGGTTTGCCCCATTCGATGAGATCGTAGCTTGTGTAATGTGTCATCTATAAATGTTACCTTATTATTAATCTACATCCCAAACTCTTTAAAAACTTTAGAAGTATGCTCTCCCAATTTGGGTGGTGATGGTAAACTTTTGACCGTATCTATAGTCCTGTTAATTGGTGGTGCTGCCATCGTTACATCGTCACCTTTAGTAGTTTTTACATTAACCAAGTTAAGCCCAAGATGGTCAGATAATGCGCTGACTGAATTCACCGAACCAAATGCAATATCAGCTTGTTTAAGTAAGCTAGTAAATTCGCTGGCCGATAATTGATTGGAAGTATTATTGATCGTCTCATGCAGAGCCTCTATGTTTTTAACCCTTGCGTTATTACTGTTAAAAAGAGGATCAGTAGCAAGTTCAGGTTTTTTTAGAACTTGGGAGCAAAATCGTGCCCACTCCCGTTCATTTTGGATCGCAATTATGACTTTAGACCCGTCTTTAACAGAGAAGGCTGCATAAGGTTGAATAGAGGGATGCATTAACCCAACCCTTCTAGGGCTCTTACCACCGTATTTATATTGTAATAGAGGTACATTCATCCAATCTGATGCTACACCAAATAAAGACACGTTAACGCCATAACCTTCACCCGTGCGTTCTCTGTAAAATAGAGCTTCAACAATTGCCGCATGCGCAGTCATTCCAGCACCAATATCACATATTGATACTCCAATACGTCCAAGTTCATTTGGTCCACCAGAAATATCCACAAGTCCACTTTCTGCTTGGACTAAAAAATCATAAGCTTTTAAGTCACTCGCAGGCCCGGTTTCGCCATATCCAGAAATATCACACGTTATGAGTCTGGAATTTTTCTTTCGCATGTCCTCTGACCCAAAGCCCAACCTTTTCATTACTCCCGGAGCCAGATTTTGAACGAAAACATCTGCTTTTTTAAGGAGTTGCTTCATAAGATTGATATCTTTTTTGGATTTCAAATCCAAAACCACGGATTCTTTACCATGGTTGGTCCACAAAAAATATGAACTATCACCATTTGCCGCCGCATCATAACCTCGCGCAAAATCTCCCTCGGTTCGTTCTATTTTTATAACCCTTGCACCCATATCAACTAATCTTGATGTGCATAGAGGCGCTGCAAGAGCTTGTTCAACGGAAACTACAAGCAAGTCGGAAAACGGGTTGCTCAATTTCTTATCCTCTTTGTTAACTAATGCTTATCGTAGAATTTGAGTAATTTCATCTAGGTCTTGGATTTCTTGCAAGTTATTTATTTTGCTAGTAACCTGGGTTACTTTTTCTTTTCCTAGAATGGGCGCGCTTAGTTTACGAAATTTATCCTCAATTTCTATTGCTGTCATCCGATTGTTTGGGTCTCCTTTTGCGAAGATTTGCTTGCCAGAGAAACTTCTGCCATCTCGAGTTTTTATATCAACTATCGATGCAACGGTGTTTGGATGCTCTTCTGCAAGCTGAGTGCTAGAGTCAATTTTGATGCGTGACATTATTTCATTAATTTCTGGATCAGCGAGTGTGTCTTCGGTAAATCTTTCAAGAGATACTCCGCCGTCTTGAAGACCTAACGATACTGCAAAGGGTGTGCTTAAGCGGGCTGCCAAAGGACTTTGTGGAGTGTAATTCATGCCTTGGCCAGGCATCGTCTCAGACTGAACAATACTTACCTCTGCTATATCATCTTTATGAATTCCATTTTCTTGAACCAATTCTAACGTTTTTGAAATAGCAGTATGGCTGCATTGGATCGTTGGGTAGGATTTTAGCCCACCAACACTTATTTCGTAATATTCACCTAGCCTATCAAGTAATGGCTCAAAGTTTGGTTCCTCAGAAAAGGCATTAAAAAAACCTGAGGAATATTCGAGAATTCCTAAAGGGCCGGTCGCTCCATTGTTTATTAATTGGGCGAATAGCACTGCTTTCATTGCTGCCATGGCTGGATGTAAGCTTTTGGAAAAATCCCCATTGTCTACACCATAACGAAGTCCTCCCGCTGCATCAGCAGCAAGGCCTATGGTCATCTCGATTTGCTTACTATCTAGCTTCAGGAGTTTCGCGCCAGCGACTGCAGCACCGATACCACCAAAAGTAGCCGTCGGGTGCCAATATTTATAGTGGCTGGGCATGGCGCATCTTCCTATACGACCTGCCACATCAAAACCAAGTACGAATGCTTCAATTATATCTTTACCATTCGAATTTAATTCTTCACCGAGGGCAAATGTTGTCGCGACTAATGATGATCCGAGGTGAGTAATAGAAGGCATATGCGTATCGTCAAAATCAATAGTGTGCGCAATTGCACCATTAGCCAAAGCTGCTGTTGCAGCGCTGGTTCTTTCTTTTTCGCCAAAAATAGTCGAGTTACCTTTAGAGTTTTGAGAGCCAGCAAACATTGTTATCCAAGATACTTCCTCTTTGGCTTGGGTCCTACCTCCAAGAGCACAGCCAAGTGTATCGAGTATGAATAGCTTTGCTTGTTCCGTAACTTCAGACGGCAAATCGTCATAACTGAAATCGAAGGCAAACTCCGATAGTTTTTTTGTTAACTTTTCGTTCTGGTGATGCCCCAAAAGATCCTCCGTTTTTTAATTCAGTTTAAATTGTGTTAATGTTTTAAATTTTTCTGGATCGCCTAAAGATATTACGTCCCATATTTGACAAGCAGTATTTTCACCAAGCAAAGCAGAAGCTTTGTGCATTAGTTTTTCTTTTTTAATTTTAAAAGGTTGGGGCTGATTTATATCAAAATTAGCATTTAAAATTTTATCATCGCTTGTCTGTACCTGGACAAATGCCTCAGTCTCGCTGAGTTTAGGATCTGGTGAAACACTCACTTGATCTCTCAATGCGATCAGTTCTTCATTATCGCAAGCTTCATCTGAAAAAGTGGACAGTACTGCTGTGTCGCGCCTGGCAAGAACCATTGCAGCAGATAGACGGAAACTAAACTTGGCTTCTAATCCAGTCTTAGGTGCCATAATATTACAAATTTTGAGATATCTGGGAGCTACTGCGATTGATATGTTTTTGATGTTTTCGGCATTTAGATTGTTTTGTTCTCTCACTTTTATAAGTGCCTCAATTGCTGCGTGTAACCCATGACAACAGGCATGGTATTTATGCAAAACCTCTTCGAACATCCAATATTCGCCCAAATGATTTAAAGCTATATTTGTATTAAGGTTCTGAACCATATGCGTATCGGCAAATCCATGCTCTGCTTCAAGTGCGTCTGGATTTGAAACTAGTCCTGCTTGAGCAAGAAGGGCAGCTTCAACACCGTTAGCTGCCGCCATTCCCGCATGCAAAGGTTTTGCCATTGTACCAAATTGCGCTCTCACACCCGATGCCATAGAAGAAACTAAGCCAACAGCGAAACTAGTAGTTCTTTCGTCTAACTCCAGTAATTTAGATGCCGCTATTGTTGCGCCAAAAGCACCTGCTGTGGCTGTTGAATGGTAACCAGCTAAATGATGATCTCTCCCTAACCAGGCTCCTATTCGAGTTGCTGTCTCCAACCCCAAAATCACAGCATTTAAAAATCCTTCGGGCGTAGGTTTAGTTTTTTCTCCAAGGGCAAGCACTGCAGGTAATACAGCGACACTCGGGTGTCCCAAATAAGCAAAATGTGTATCATCATAGTCTAAAGCATGACTAATGGTTCCGTTTGCAAGAGCAGAGGCCCGCGCTGGGTAACGATGTTTGCTCCCAAACACACTACAGTTTTTGGCACCATGTTCGGTTTCTATTAGACCTCTAACTATCTGGCTTACGGGTTCGCCCTGACCTGCAATTGACACTACAAACCAATCAAATAGCGAAAGTTTGGCGCTTTGACTTAATTCATTCGAGGTTAGCGCAGGGTTATAATCAACCGAGAACTTCACCAATGATGAAGAGAGACTTTTGGTTTCAAATTGGTCAGATTTTTTATGTTTCATTTAGTAGAAGCAACTTCTATCTGAGGGTAATTACAAGTTAATTATATTCCATTGACATACTATAACAAAAAGTAAAAGTTGGTATAGGTTCGATAACAAGTTTCGAAGGCTTGCTCGCTTGGATATAAAACAATTAAAAACTTTTATCTGTGTTGCTGAGACAGGTTCGCTAAGTGCTGCATCTGATCGATTAAGGTTGGCACAACCAGCTCTATCCCGGCAAATTAAGCTCTTGGAGCACAAAACGGGTGCTCAATTATTTCATCGGACAGTTAAAGGCATGACACTCACCGAAAGTGGTGAAAAGCTTCTCTCTAGGGTTTCAGGAATTATTCGTCAACTTGAGCAAGCAGTAGATGAGGTTCGTTCAAGCTCAGAGAGTATTACTGGCAATGTTGCGATAGGATTAATGCCAAGCATAAACTCTGTTTTAGCGGTGCGTTTGATTGAAAAAGTAAAAAGTGAGCTTCCTCAGGTAACATTAAGAATAGTTGAAGGATATTCTGGACATTTAATCGAATGGTTACATCGGGGTGATTTGGACATCTCGTTTCTTTATGGTCCTGCCCATGACTTACACTTGCGATGCACAGGGCTTCTTTATGAAAATATAGCGTTAATTAGCGCGCCGGGAAAATTAAATAATTTGGGAAAAGAGATACAGCTTAGTGATATTGCGCATTTGCCAATTGTTTTGCCCAGTCGCCCACATGGGATAAGAATCCTTGTTGATAATGCTGTTGCCAAAGCAGGGGTGAAACTTAATGTTGAAATAAGTGGAGATGCTTTTGAGGTACTAAAATCACTTGTTAAAACTGGAAATTATCACGCGTTTATTCCCCTTTCTGCTGTGAACGAAGATATACGCGAAGGCACACTAGAGGCCAGAACATTTATTTCTCCAACCATAAAAAGGCAACTAGTTCTAGCGATGGCACCTGATAGAAAAAATACAAGAGCGGCTCAGGCTACATTGAAAATTATTACCAGTGAAATAGAAAAAATGGTGGGTGAGGGAATTTGGAGCGCAGAATTAGATGCGGGTTAAATTACTTTTTGGCTTTTTGTAATTAGATTTTCAAATCAAGGCGTGGTTTCCAAAATGGCCTAAAAAGCTCAATTTTAGGGCAACGGTTCATAACAACTTTGAGACCAGCTTCTTCTGCTAGTTTTGCAGCCTTATCGTCAAAAACGCCTATCTGACCCCATAATACTTTTGCACCAACAGATATTGCTTGTTCAGCGATGGCATAAAGCTCTTCTTTTGGACGGAAAACATCTACCATATCTATTGGTTTTTCTATCTCTTCGAGTGAGTGATAGACTTTTAAGCCTCGTATCTCTTTTACATTTGGGTTTGGGTTTACAGGCAAAATATCATAGCCAATTTCATTTAGTTGACGAAGCACGCCATAACTAAACTTTGTTTTATCACCACTTGCGCCAACCATTGCTATGGTCTTCACTGATTTTAAAATATCAGCAAGATATTTGGGGTCATAATTGTAAAGGCGGTCAATATCAGCTTCAGGCATTAAACTTCCTCCGACGTGGCAATATCTGCTTTCAATTCATGTGGCTTCAGTGGATCCAAGAAAGGATTACGGTACAGCTTGTCGTGACTTTCTACGCCGATCTCTAATGTAATATCTGATGTCGCGCGCGCCACACATAATATAACATATCCATTCTCTATCTGTCTGTTATTAAGAGCGACCTGGCGACGCTGATCAATATCGCCCTTCAAGAGCTTTGCAGCACAGGTGATACAACCACCATATTCACAGCCATAGGGAAGATCGACGCCTTGATCTCTGAGTTGTTCTAGTAACGGACGCCTTCCATTAACAGTATATATTGCACCATCTCTGTTAGAAAGGGTTACTCTATGCTCGGTCATAACCAGATATCACTCGTACAATCGCCACCAGGATAGCGCGCTTCGTGGCAGCGGCTTGGACCATTCGGTTCCTCACCAAAATTTACCATAAAGTCTGGGTTAATCTTCATTCCACCGTTGATTGGGTCGCAATCAATTTGGACCATTACGCCACCTTTTTCTCTTATTTCTGGATAGAATTGATTATCCCAAGTCGAAAAAAGTGAAGTCGTTACATAAAGTCGCTTCCCGTCAAGACTTAACTGAAACATTTGTGGGCCCCCTGCAACTTCAACACCATTGACCTTTGGCGCCTTACCGAGCAGACCACCCATGAAAACCTGGCCAGTCAGAACTGGCTTATGAGGATCAGAAATATCATACTGACGCATATCACCATGCAACCAATTGTTAAGGTAAAGATACTTATCGTCCATTGAAATAAGAATTGCGGACATTACTCCTGGAAGCGGGATGGGCCAGTCGGGATGCATTTCATTTTCTACGTCAATAACCTTTTCCCATTTCCACTGACCATTATCGTCTTTCCACCAGTGTATCACGTTTGTTGACAGTGCAGCTCCACAAAATCCATGGGTGCTGTCTGGGTTATGATGAAATTTTACTTCTAGAGGAAGAAGACCGTCTTCGCCAAGATAGAAACTTTCAATGGGTTTTTTCTTTTCAAAATCCCAAAAATGTAGTTCACGACCATACTTAAGGTGTCCAACTTCTTCCAGATCGAAGCCAGGCATAAATGTATTAGGTGCTGCCCACTCAGAACTAACCATGATGTTATGCCTAGGTTGATACCAAAAATCATAACCAAACTTGATGTCACCCATAGAGTTTTCCCATCGACCCACAATATTAAAGTCCTTGTCGAGCTGTAGATACCCTCCTGGGGCCTCACCTTTGGCATCGCCCAGAAAAGAGATAATAATTTCCGAACCTAAACAATGAACAGTATGGGGCCCGGATAAATTGGCTTTTGCCTTAATCTCTGCTCCATCTATTATTTTGTGAAGTCGAGGAGCCCGCGGATCTGTTGCGGTATCAACAATGTGTAGTTTGTTCGATCGGACACCAGGAAGAATAAGAAACTTACGCGACATTGAGCTATCATCGTGACAGCTTGAACATGCATTCCATCCCATGTGGTGTAGCTCATCACCTATACCAGGCATTTCAAGTCTGTGAATAACTTGGCTATATGTAGGACTTCCAGGGTCTACGTCTACAGTCGCTAGATAATCCGGTTTTTGAATTCCTGTTCCAGTATAAATTGCGATCGTATATAGTAACTTTTCATTAGGGGCTTTAATTGCTTCTTGTGGGCTTGCATAGCCTGGTCCACAACATTCCATAAATTATTCTCCCAAGCGATCTGCGATTGAAATAATCCGGTACATTTCTCGCATGACTGGTTTCTCTATTAATTTTCCATCGATGACAATAAGTCCTGTATTTGCAGCTTCAAATTCATTAATGATTCTGCGTGCACGGGTAATTTGTTCTTTCGATGGGGTGAAGACCTCCATCTGGATCGTCCAAGTCAAGATAAGGCACATCTAAAACATCAAGCTCAGCTAATGCGGCTGCATGAGCCACTCGTGAACGGGCGTAAAATAATGTCTCAAATGTGTTTGGACAACGTAGTTCCGCAGCCATATCAACACCTCCAAAAAACAGAGCGTCTATTCTGTCTGAGCACTTTGCTATATCATAAGCAGCCTCAAGTCCCTCATTAGTTTCGATAATGACGTGAAGTCGTGAACTGTGCCCAGCTTCAGTAAGCAATTGATCCAGTATGACTACTTCATCGGGAGTTCGTACTTTTGGCATCATCAAAGCAGGAGGTGGTGTTTTTGTTGCAAGGATTGCATTTACATCTTCAATACCAAAACGCTCTCGCATGGAATTAATCCTCACCATTCTTTCAACGCCGTCATCTGCTTGTGGCTGTTCAAATAGAGCCAGGGCATTTTTTCGAGCTTCTGCTTTATCTTTTGGAGCAATCCCATCTTCTAATTCCACACAGACAATGTCTGCACCACTTGCCAAAGCTTTAGGAAACATGTCTGGTCGCAAGCCTGGTGTGAAAATAAAACTACGGCGAGGGCGAATAATGCGGGTTGTCATGTCAGCGTCCTTTCAAGTGATGCCAATTAGAACTTTGGGTAATTAACCTAAAGAGCGACCTTCAGCCGCGAGTTTACTATTGAGTAACTGACGAACTTTTACTCCAGCGCCGTCCGCCCCTAGCGTTACTTCTAAATAATCCAGTCCACGTGGATCATTATCAACATTTTTCTGAAGTTTTTGAAGGAGATCTTTATCCTCATTAAATGCCGCCACCACACTCGCTTTGGTCTTTTCAGCAACGTCTTGAGTTATTTCCGGAACATCGAAAGCGGCGCCCCAAAAATAATGGGTTTTGCCTCTAGTGGATGGGGTTACGATATGACACCCTCTCATTATGAAATCTGATCGACGACCTTCGTCTGGATTTGGGTCATGAACGTTCCAATCAGAAAATGAGATAGCCAGTGAAGGCATTGTTCCTTTTTGAACACGCTTGATGGGTTTGTCTTCAGGTAATCCCATGCCTGCGCAAAACAAAGGAGAAAGAGGCGCTAAGTCAAATTCTTGTTCGTAACAAATTGACTCGCCTTCCCAATAAGTCTCTGGAGCCGTAATCCAATCATCTTGCTTGAAAGTATTTTTATGCAAAAAAGCAATGTGAGTCAGATCCATGACATTTTCTCGGATTAAAATCCAATTAGCGGCTACCTCCATGTAGCCAGTAATAAAGCTCCAGTTTTTATCGGTTTGATAGCCAACATCCGGTGGCTCTTGATCTATGGCGTCTGGATCACCCATCCATATCCACACAAAGGCGCCAGCTTCTCTCACAGGATATGCAGGTATTTGGGCTGTTTTAGGCATCATTGTTTGGGTGGGTGCTTTGGTACAGTTTCCAGACATATCAAATTCCATACCGTGATAAGGGCATATAATTTTTGAACCGCATACATGTCCTTCCGAAAGAGGGGCCCAACGGTGAGGGCAACGGTCATATAAGGCTGCGGGTGTACCATCTTCCAAGCGATAAAGCACGACCGGCGTTTCAAGCAGCCAACGGGATATTGGCTTGTTAGTTACTTCATCACTATATGCAGCAACCCACCACATATTTCGGGGGTAGTTGTCCACTAGCATTCCATTAGGGATACGTTGACCGGTAGGGTTTTTTCCTTGCATGTTCATTTCAAGTTCCTCTTGGACAATTCTTGTTTCAGTTTTTTTATTTCTTCTTCTTTCATCTTGTAGCTGTGATCTGCATCTGGAAATTTACCAGTTTGAACTTCTTTGATATAATCGGAAAACGCTTTGGTGGCCACTTCGCTCAAATTAGCATAACGCTTTGCAAATTTGGGTTTAAAAGTATCAAAAGCTCCCAGCAAATCATAACCATTTAACAATTGGCATGTTCCGGCTGACCCTGCACCTATTGAAAAAGTGAAAATAGACACGGCATCATCTACAGCTTTACCAACTTCATATGGCATCGCTTCTATTTCTAAACCGATGGCGACTGCGTCCTCGATTGCTTGAGCATTCTCAATAATTTCAATAGCTGCTTCAGCCGTCCGACCTTGCATTTTAAAACCTCCAAGGAGATGCACTTTGTGAGGAAGAAGTCCTACATGGCTCATTATGGGAACTCCTGCATCAGCAACGGCTTTTATGATATTAGATCCTTCTTTGCCAAGCTGCAGTTTGAGTGCGTCCACCCCACTTTCTTTCATCATTTTTATAGCATTCTCTACGGCTTTTTTTTCAGTCGCGTAAGAGCCATAAGGCATCGAGGCGATAGTCATTGTATTTGGTGCACCATTACGCACTGCGAGGATATGCATAATCATTTGGTCGACGGTGATTTGCAACGTATTTTGATGGCCGTGTAGTGTCATACCTAAGCTGTCTCCGACACCAATAATGTCAACGCCAGCTCGCTCCGCCCAAGCAGCTGACATCGCTTCGCCCACAGCTACCATAGCTAGTCTTTCACCCTTGGCTTTTTTTTCACTTAATTCAGGTAGAGTAAGTTTGGCTTCCCGCATTGTAACTCACAAATTTGTTCTATATGGAACAATAATTAATTATTTGTTTAAGCACTGACAAGTGATAAATTCAAAGCGATTTTAAAGGTGGTAGATTATAAAAATGGCCAGAAAAAATGACTCTCTGGACTACTCAAATATTTTTGAGGCTGTTGAATTTCCAGATGCCTATAAAGTTTCTTATCTTGCTAATGCGATCGTCTTTCCAACTTATGAGGATGTCAGAAAAGATTTTGGGTTAGTCAGAGCAGAGTATCATTTATTACTATGCTTGGCGCATTATTCTGAGCTGACTGCACAGGATGTCGCACGAATTACCAGAAGACCAAGAAATTCAATTTCCAGAGCAGTCCATAGAATGCTGGATTTGGGTTTTTTGAAGAGGGTTCCTGATCCTGATGATGCAAGACAGGCTAAACTTCAGATCACTCGCGAAGGCAAAATTATGCACCAAAAGATTTCAGCATATTTAGTCGATCGTGAAGCTGAAATTTTCAGTGTCCTCTCTGACACTGAAAGAGAGAGTTTCAGAGAGTTAATAAGAAAGTTGGCAAATTTTGCATCAACTTTAAAACGTTAGTTTTCGTTATACTTTTCAACTTGGACTTCGATATTGTGGGCTGCTGATCCTTGCCCCAAATTTGAAGTTCCTAAATCTGCTGTCAAAACATTAGGGTTGCCGGAAATATCCAGACCGTCTTTTGATGGTGAAAACCAAGCACCAGTTGCCAAGGAAACCACGCCGGGTATGATGGTTTCTTCGATCTGTAAAGAAGCGAGGCAAGCGCCCCTAGAATTCCAAATTTTTACTAAATTACCGTGAGATACACCTCTTTTCTCTGCATCTTGAGGGTTCATAACTAAAACAGCATGTTTTTGAAGGTCCTCAGCCGCGGCTTGTAATTGACTATGCAATTTATCGTGGGGCTGTGGCGATAGTAAACGTAGTGGAAATTTTGGGTCTAAAAGTGGTTTATTGTATATGGGGTGGCCAGGAATTTCCTCATAATTAAAACCAGCAATTTTTTCTGAATATATCTCGATTTTCCCCGATGGTGTCCCGAGTGAATGCTTTACTGGATCATCGCGGAAATTTTTAAAAGGTACATAATCCTCATCATATGAATCAATGGGCATCCTTTCGAAATTTTTTTCTTTGAGCGTCTCGAAGTCCGGTACTTTTATCCCATTGGAATTGGCTTCGATGTAGAATTTATTATAAATATCTCTTATCCACTCATCTGATGACTTTTTCTGGGTAAACTCTTCCTCGCAATTTAGCTTTTTCGAAAGATCTGCAAAAATATCATAATCGTTTCTGGATAGGCCTACGGGCTGGATCATCTGTGGCATAAAAAATAAATAAGGATCGCCCTTCGCCCAACCTAAATCTGATCGTTCAAATTGAGTGGTGGCCGGAAAAACGATGTCTGCTCGCTGAGCTGTTGCGGTCCACCATGGTTCATGGACAATAACAGTTTCAGGATGTTGCCATGCAGAGATAAGACGGTTGAGATCCTGATGGTGATGGAAAGGGTTTCCGCCACACCAGTAGACAAGTTTTATATCTGGGTAAATACGCTGTTCGCCATTGAAATTGTATGCTCCTCCGGGATTTAAAAGCATGTCTGCAATGCGCGAGACAGGTATGAAATCAGAGATTGGATTTTGGCCTTGTTCAAAAAGAGGGCCCTGCATTCTCCTAGCTGTTTTCCCAACATTACCAATCGCCCCATAGCCAAAGCCAACACCTCCTCCTGGTAAACCGATTTGACCCAACATGGCCGCCAAGACACAGGCCATCCAGAAGGGATGCTCTCCATAACGGGCTCTTTGCAAGGACCATGAAACACAAATTAAAGTTCTGCCGGATGCCATATTTCTGGCAAGATCTCTTATTTGAGATGCATCTATGCCTGTTTCGAGAGAAGCCCACTCTGGTGTCTTTGCCGAATGGCCGTCTGTCCCTAAGAAATATTTTTTGAATACCTGGTAACCTGCAGAATGAGTATCCAAAAACATTTGATCTGCCAGATTTTCAGTTTCTAAAACGTAGGCAATAGCCAACATCAAAGCCATATCTGTACCGGGAATTATTGGAAGCCAATTGGTTTCCTTGGGGCTGTCATCTTGTTGTGGGCTAATCGAGACCATATTTTTCTGAAGACGTTTGAAATTTTTGAAATGCTCAGCAACATCGTGCTCTGTAGATCCTCCCATACTAACTTGTGAATTTTTGGGGTTGATACCCCCAAATATTATCAAATTATCGGTATGCTTGGCGATTGACGACCAGCTATTTATTTCACCCCATGTAATTTTATGAAAGTTTAATCCAAGCACATGCGGTATAATTGCTTGTGCTGCACCGGTGCTATAGCTGGCATATGAGCTAACATAACCACCTACTGAATTCAGAAAACGGTGTAATTGGCTCTGTGAATGATGAAAACGGCCGGCACTTGCCCAACCGTAGGATCCGCCAAATATAGCGCCATTTCCAAAATCTCTTTTGACCCGAGTTATTTCTTTAGCTGCAAGGTCAAGTGCGTCTTCCCAGGGAAGGGGGATGTATTCATCATCTCCTCTCAATTTATCAGAATTTTTATCAATCCAACCCTTTCTTACATAGGGTTGATCAATCCGCTTTGAATGATGGACGGCTTTTGGCACAAGCTCTGAAATCTGAGGAGGTGCGGGGTCGGCTTCGAAAGGTTCTGTTTTAATTATTTTGTCGTTTTCCACAAAAACATTAAATGCGCCCCAATGGCTTGTTGTTATTTTTGAAAATTTCTTTCCCATTGAATGAAAACCCAAAGAATTAATAAATTTAGCACAGAGTAAGTTTTGACGAGTTCGTCTTTTATTCTAATTCACAGATGACGTTTTGGGAACGTATTTTCTTTCAGCCGGTTTGTCTTACTAATTTGGGACAGTCGTATACTTGTTTCAGAATAAGTTCTACGAGACCGAACTCTGACTCGCCATTTAGGTCTTCGAAATATAGATGGCTTGGCCAAGGCTCATTTACAAAGTTATTAGCCGGTAAATCTATTTGTTCACAAACTTCTTTAATTGCTTTCACGTAGTCTCTAGCCGCAGTTCCTAGTTGATCTCTTGCTAATTCAATGTCCTCTATACTGTTTCTATCAACTTCGCCTGAACCAATACCTGTCGTCAAAGGTATGTTTCGCTGGAGAGATTGATCACGATAGAAAGAAACATCCACTTTATCTGCTTCCAGACGCATCATGAATTTCTGACAGACACTAAATTTAATGTCAGTAAGTTCATTCAAGTCTACTTTGCTAGATGATCCAGTATTTTTGGAGTTTCTGCGAGAGCGCCTGTTGTTGCTCTGTACATTTGCAACGTAGTCACCCCTATAGTTGCAATCAAACACCCTTCCATTCCAAAGATTTCCGTTATCCATGCGTTGGATTGATCTAATAGACATTGCTTTGCAATTTTCTGGACCTATGAAAAATGGAGAACCTGATGCATCAGACAACTCTACCCATCCATTTGGGAAAACGGATAGGTGATGTTCAATCCAAGGAACTATGACTTTATCCGCTAAATGATCAAGCAAAGCATTTACATGTTCAGGGTCATTTACAACATCTGCTAATAATGGTTCCTGACCATAAATATCGGCGGCGAGGCTGTAAGGCGCTGATATTTGAAGTAGGGGGTCCATTCCCGTTAGTTCTTCTGTTACACGCAATATATCATCAATTATTTTTGGAATACCTGTGCTAAAATCAGGAGTTTCCAATTCAAAACAATTTTCTTTATTTATCAATGCTTCGTCAGGGTCAGATCCAGGGGGGAACTTATCAGGATACATCATTTTTTGTCCCAAAACTTCACAAGAAAATGCATAGAGCGCCCAGGTCATATAAAGTTTTTTCACACCTAAAAGTCTGCCAACGGTGAGATTTGCGCGAACATATCTATACGGATCAGTTTTATAATATTCGGCTGAATTTACACCATATAAATCATGTAGAATTGCAAGAGCTAGCATATGGACTGAAGCTGTCGCGTGCACTTCATCAGCTGGAGCTAAAATAGAGAAGTTATCATCAAAATCTCCGGCAATTGCAGCGTCAAATACAGATTTGATTTCTGCTTTTGCTTCGTTGCTGCCAGCTTGCCATGATTTTAAAAGGTGAAGACCTTTTGGATAGGTATATTCTGCTAAATCGATCATTTGAAACTCTAAAGTCAATTTAATTTGTTATAGAACTATTTAAAGTAAGATTACTGATAGCAGGTGGTACACAACAAATTGGATTTATAATATAGACCCATTATGAAATTTTTTATAAGTCCATTAAGAATAAAAAGTTTTTTAAATTACGGTAAGAGAAAAAACATTTTGAAGGAAAAATAGCCCAATAAAGCAGATTATAAAGGCAACCGCTGGTGCTAGAACCCAACCAAGCAAGATTTTTCCTAAAACCATCCAGTTGATGCTAGCTACTCCTTTTAAGATTGAAATGCCAATAATTGCACCTACAACAGCTTGCGAACTAGACACTGGCACTAACGGTATTGTTGGCAAACCAAGGTTTAGTAAAAAACTTTCTAGTCCACGCGATGCAAACATAAATAAAACTATTGAGTGAGATATTACTGCTATCAATGCTGTTGTTGCAGATAGACTGCCCAGTTGGGATCCTACTGTATCCATAACTTTTCTGGAATAAGTAAATACGCCTAGTCCAATTGATAAACCACCTAACAGCAAAAGTTGTTGTGCTGAACTAAAACTAAAGTTTCCAAATTCAATAGTTGGAAATGGTTGTACAGGTATGAAAACGCCAACTACATTCGCTATATTATTTGCTCCTAAGGCGTAGGCTCCAAGTCCACCTGCCACGATTAGAGCGATCCGTTTTATGGCATCCAAAGTGATCATGTGGATAGCCATCCGCTGAGAAATAAATTTTATTAATTGCACAAGTAAAACTGCAATTATGCCTGCTAAAAGAGGGCATAAAATCCAGGTACTCAAAATCTTTAGCAAAATTGTTGTGTCTGTCATAAAAGCGCCCGGTAATGCGGAAATAGCACCAAGTTTTCCCAAAGTTTCCGTAGTGCCCGCCCCTGAAAATAAAGCGCCTAACAAGACACAGATAGAACAAATAATAGCGGCCGTCCGCCATGAAACCATTTTTGTTCCCACCGCAGTTCCAAAAACATTGGCTGCATCATTTGCACCCAAAGCCCAACCTAGAAAGAGACCACTAGATAGAAAAATTAATACGAGAGGATCTATAGCCATTAAGATTGTCTTTTGATGGCATAGATTGTTAGGCGATCGGCTACATCTTCTGCATGATCTGCGATAGAGTCAATTCGATCGACAAACTCCCTAAGATGCAGTTTCAAGGCTAATTCCCTTTTTGAAGAAAAGATTTGTTTCTTAAGGTTAGTACTTAATTTATCAGCCTCTTTTTCATATAAATTCACTTTAGCAACATAGCTAGAAACTAGATGTGGAGATTGAAAAAAAACTCTTGCTCCGGTTGCTAATTCATCTACCGCTTTAGCAACCATATTGGTTAGTCTTCTATAGCCTGGAACTAGTTCTTCATCGATTGTTGGGGCTTCTATCGAAAAAGCCCAAAGTGATGTTTTCATTAGTGAAAAAACTTCATCTGCAGTTTCTAGTAAACCAAGAACATCGCCCCTAGAGTCTGGGATCAGCATGTCGGAATAAATTGCTAGTTTAATTTCGCTTCTTAGAGTATCAGCACTGGTTTCAATATCGCATACCTTTTCAAAATGAGTTTTGTACTCCTTCGACAAACCCTCTCGGAGATAATTACGTACTGCCAATCGATAAATAACACCAGCTTCTGCAAGTTTAAGAAAGAAGCTATCTACTTTATTTTCAAGATCACTAGTTTTTTGAAAAAGTCTTAAATTTAATACCACCTGCTCACCTAATTTAATTTGTCCTGCTTTATCCCTCTGGGACTTATCTAAATTGCTATTGTTTGTACACTCACTAGAGCTATAAAGGGTCTACGTATATACCCAATTTTACAATAAATTTAAGCCCATTAGGAAAAATTATGGTTAAAGCTGCTACAGGTGCCTTATTATCGACACTTGAAATTGATAGAAGGTCCAGGGTGCCTATTTATCGACAAATTGAAGATTTTTTGAGGCAAATGATACTTAATGGATCACTTTTACCTAGTCAAAAATTACCTTCAACGCGTGAACTGGCATTAGAACTGGGTGTGTCCAGGATTACGATTAAATCTGTATATGAGCAGTTAATTTCTGAAGGATATGTTCAGGGAAAAACAGGAGCCGGTACATTTGTTTCTGAGGGATTGGATGGTGAGACACCGGTTGTTCCTTCCATTGACTTGACAGAAAAAGAATATTTGTTTGGAAACTTTTCTAAAACGGCTGAGCATATCTCATTCTCTCAAGCTATTGCACGATATGGCTCAATCTTGCCTTTTCGTCCTGGTGTGCCAGCTTTAGATAAGTTTCCAATTAAAAGATGGAATAAATACGTTAGTCGTGCCACTAAATCTGATATTACAAATTTTAGTTATGGTGACTTGCTGGGTTCCAAAAAACTCAGGGCATCTATTGCTCATCATTTAGCAGACTCGAGAGGTATGCAAGTTGATCCGGAGCAAATCCTAATAACTTCTGGTGCTCAACAAGCTTTTGTTTTGATTTCCTACGTGTTGATGAACAAAAATGATACTGTTTGGTATGAAAACCCTGGCCATATTGCTGGTAGGGATGTCATGAGAATTGTTGGAGGTGATGTCTCACCTGTACCTATTGATGGCGAAGGTTTAGACCTGCCTTATGCAATTCAAAATTTTTCTACACCCAAGCTAATCTTTACAACGCCGTCTCATCAACAGCCATTAGGAATTACGATGTCGCTACAGAGAAGGCTTGCTCTTTTAAAATACGCCCATGAAAAAGCTTCTTGGATCATTGAAGATGATTATGATAGTGAGTTTCGCTATCGAGGTCGGCCGCTTCCTGCGCTTTCTGCATTGGATAAAGTTGGTCGTGTCCTGTATGTTGGGACTTTTTCAAAGTCACTTTTTCCATCATTACGTATAGGCTATGTTGTAGTCCCAGAAATTCTTATGGATGCATTTGCTAAGATGCGTAATATTTTTGGGCAAACCTCTTCAGCAATTACAGAAGAGGCGCTATCGAATTTTATGGATGATGGTGCCTTCGCAGAGCATATAAGAAAGATGCGCCGTCTATATCGTGATAGACGAGATATTTTACTGAATGCTTTACAAGAAAATTGTTCTGATATTTTGATACCGCAGCAAACAGATGCGGGAATGCACATTCTTGCTGATATTAAGAATGGTATAAGTGATCGGTTGGCACATTTGGAACTCCTAAAATCAGGGATAGATTCACTACCCTTGTCAATCTATTATGAAGGTCCTGCTGAAAGACAAGCGCTGGTCTTGGGTTTTTCGGGTGTGCAAAAAAAAGTTATTCCAGAGCTAGTTAGCAAGATGGGAAGTGTCCTTAATTGTTTAAAAACTGTTAATTAAGTTTAACTCTTGAAAGGTTGGTAAAATTTGGAAATAAAGCAAAGCCTTCCCGTTGGTGTTTTCTATTTAATTTCTGAACTTATCTTATCTTTTTTTATCGCAAGTATCGTTAAACTATTAGAACCGAACATACCTATAATTCAGATCCTTTTTTATAGATATTTATTATGTTTGCCTTTGCTTATTATCTATGGGCTTTCAAAACATGGGATAAGAGTACTTTTAGTTAACAATATAAAGCTTCTACTGCTCCGAATTATTTGCGGTTTTCTGGGCCTAGCAATGTGGTTTTTAGCTGTTGCTAAAATTGATATGAGTTTGGCAACTGTCCTATTTAATACCATGCCGCTGTTTATTACTATTTTATCTGTAATAATCGCTCGAGAAGTTGTCGGTTTGCGGCGTTCTCTTGCAGTGTTAACAGGGTTTTTTGGTGTGGTATTTATAATCTTACCAATAAACGGATCTTTTAACTTTTCTGGAGTAATTTATAGTCTTTTAGGGGCTATATTTGCTGGGCTAATGTTTGTTTTTATTAGGATGCTTGGTAGAACAAATGCCTCTATACCCACAGCGATATGGTATAATTCTTTTGGGGTTCTCGCTTCACTAATTATATTCTTTATTATTGAAAATAATTTTTACAACAGCCTGGCTATTTTGGTGCATAAAGATCTTCCTTGGAATTATTTGTTGGCGCTTGGCTTTCTAGCTAGTTTTCAACAATTCTGCCTTGCTGAAAGTCATAGATATGCCGACGCATCAGCTTTGGCTCCTTTTCACTACCTTGCTGTACCTATTGGCATAGCTTTTGGAGTGATTTTATTTAACGAAACAATTACCGTTAAGTTTATTACAGGAGCGGTAATAATAGTGGCGTCGAATTATTACATATTTGTTAGAGAAAAAACCCACTCCCAAATTTAACTTATTCGTCTTTTTCTAAATTTGGCTTTTGGTACATAGCAGCTGAGGCTGGCATCGGAACTTTTGACATTATCTCAATTTCTTTGACCCTTTCGCGATAAATGGCATAAACGCCGCCAAATAGAATTAAGCCCATCCCTATCCAGGATAGATTAGATGGCCAGTCACCAAATATAGCAATTCCCCAAAAGACACTTAACGGAATTGCAACGTACTCAAATGGTGCCAGTAAAGAGGCTTCTACAGTTCTGTAAGCATGAGAAGATGTTATTGATAGCATCAAAACGGCGAATGCGCAGATAATTATAAAAATCATATCCTGAAAATTTGGGTTCACAGGGGCTCGCAGAAGGAAATCTAAAGATAAATTCCCTGTCGGTTCAAGTGGATTTAACCAATTTATAAGAAGTAGCGGGATTGCTGAAATTAAATAGCAAAAGTTTTGAATAGTGACGAGCGCATATAAGTTTCCCTCTGATTTCAAGCTACGAGTGAAAACTTGAAAAATAGCGTAACTCAGTGCTGAACCCAATGCTAAAAGCATTTCTGGTTTAAAGTTTTCTGTACCTGGACGCATTATAAAAACCACACCAACTAGGGCCAAAAGGACAGAGCTGATACGGTGAATCCCTATTTTTTCTTTCAGTATTAAGGATGATAGCAACGTAATTATTAATGGTGATACGAAAAATATAGAAACGACCTCAGAAAGGGGAAGGCTACCCAAAGAGATAAAGTACAGGTACATAGCAATCACCAGGCACATGCCTCGTAGTGAAAATAAAAATAGTATTCTTGGTGGTAACTTAATAACCTCTCGAATTCCCGCGCCAAAAAAAGAAACAATTAAACCCATGGTCATCATCCATCCAAAGTCAATCACTGGTCTTATGCCAGCAATCAATAGTGACCCAAATCCAACCATGGTTGTAATCGTTGTAAAGAGACATGGCTCAAATTTGTCTCGCATGGTCATCATGATCAATGAAGAATGATCATT
>LUMP01000250.1_pt1 | contig 20038 bp, 18 predicted proteins | sample 729641 | NCBI WGS metagenome assembly LUMP01 (sample SAMN03860260, study PRJNA289734) | marine metagenome | biome: seawater column; feature: ocean; material: water; isolation source: Red Sea water column Station 12 - depth 47m | place: Saudi Arabia: Red Sea | collected 2011-10-15 | depth 47 m | reverse complement strand
AATGGAAAGACATATTCACTAAAATAAACATCCTCTAGAATGCTTGTATTGTCATAATCAAGGACTCGTTGGGCATAAAATCCTGAATCATCTCTTCCCTCTGTTTGCGTGTCAGAAAAAATCATCATTTGTGAATTACCTCCTAAGAAAAACTTTTGAGGTCTATCTCCAACACTTTTACCAAGCATTAATCTTGCTGCTAAACTATAATTTCTGTTAATCTTATAATATTTTCGCATATCAAATTTTAGAGTTTGAAATGGAATAGAATTTGAACCTATATCAGGACTAAATTGAAATGTAAGATATTGCTTGAATCCATCCACTGGACCAGTATAACCATTAGTAGAATTATCAAAAACGAAACTTGTAATAGGAACCACGGCTTTTAAATTTTCTTTATAATTAGTTGAAGTTTGAAATGTAAAAATATCAAATTGCTTAATTTCATAATCTACATTTCTGAGTGTTGCTCCAAAATCTAATCTCATAAATTTAGAAAAAGGGTATTGTCCGTAAAATCCAATACCATAATCTCTAAGTTGGCCAATGAAGTCATAGTTCATATTATATCCTAAAGAAAATGTATTAGCCTGTTGAAATAATGTAGTATAATAATTTGTTCTATTCTTTAGATATGCATACTGAACTACTAAATCGCTATTATTTAAATCTAGAACTAAATTGGTACCAACATTGATTCTATGATCACCCATGACGTCGCTCCACGATAAGTTTGCAACACCACGAGTTCCAAAAAGATTATCGATGGTTGCTGTAGTAGCGATATAATCTACAGAAAAATCTGTTTGATATTTTCTTGCTATATAATCATCCTGAAAACGCAAAGAATCAACTTCTACTTCTTCATCATTATCTTTCTTATCATTTCTGTGCTGATAATTTCTGGCAAAAATATATTTTGAATAATCTTCTGAACTTGGTGTGAACGTTTTGCTTGTAAAAGTTCTTAAATCTTCAAAATCAGTACTACGGTTTTTATTTGCATAAAATTTTGTAGGCTTAATTTCCTTTTCTGAAAAAGAATTAGGATTATTCATTATATATAAATCCCAACCTCGTTTCTTAAATCCTGAAAAAACCAAATTATCACTACTATCTAAGTCTATCTGCTGAACACCAGTAACAACATTAGTAATTGGAAAAGCTTCATTGTTACTAAGATTATGTTTAAAAATATTTGTAATACCATTATAGTCTGCAGTATAAAATAAATTTCCATCTGAACTGGCAACTGGATAATTTTCATTATATTCAGTATTAGTTATTTGAGAAACTGTATTGGTTTGATAACTATATTGAAATATATCTGTTTGAGAGAAATCAACATCATACATGCTTTCAGTGCTAATATTTTGACTCCTATCTGAAGTAAAATAAATTACTTCACCATTTGTAGACCAACTAGGAGAAGATTCTGAAAAAATATCGTTGGTAATATTTGTAACCTCTTTTGTTGTTAAATCAATAACATAAATATCACTTGAATCATCCTTGTGACCCATAAATGCAATCTTATTTTCAGTTGGGTGCCATGAAGTAGTAAAAACTCCATCAAGATCTATAGGAATCTTTTTATATTTTCCAGATTTAATATCTACAATGATAATTGAATCTTGCTCTCCACTCTTAGAAGCAAATGATATAGATTTCCCATCTGGTGACCAAGAAATTCCGGGTTGCAACCATTTTAATTCCTCAAAATCTGGAGTAGTATTTCCTCTAATTAGGCGCCTTTTTTGCTTTTCAGAATCAACCTCATATAAAATTAAATCCATATAGCCATCTTGGTCAGAAAAGTAAGCAATAGTATTACCATCTGGCGAAAATGAAGGGCTAACATTATAAAAATTTCTTGTTTCAGTTCTATCAGTTATTTTTGTTGAAAAGTCATCAAAATTTTCCCTATTTACTAGGTCAGGCCAATATTCCCTTTTAACAAAATCATGCCAATCTTCAGTAAGTTTTTCATAATCAACTCCCAAAGCACTTTCAAAACCGCGCTCATCATTCTGAGCTCTTTTCATTTGCTGAAAAATTTCACCAACTTTCTCTCTACCATATTTTTGAGTAATGTATTGCCAAACAGACTGTCCTCCTTTATATGCTAAAATAGAATAATTAAGTTCAGGTATTGAAGGCAGTCTGTCTTCAATTGCTAGATCTCTTAGTACCATATCTGAATTAGTATCCCAGTCAACAGATAAAAATTCAGCTAAACCTTCATTAGCCCATAGCGGAACTTGTACACGAATTCTTCCACTTATCAAACCTTGTGCATTCCCTCCATACACCAGCTCATTTATCGCTGCATGAACGAGCTCATGATGAATTACATGTTCAAACTGTTCATAAGAACCTTCAAAAGGAATAACAATTCTATTTTTATATAATTCCGTTACTCCCCCAACACCCTCTGACATATATACATTTACAACGTTTGTTTGCTGGAAATCGTTATGGGATGTATAAACAATAATTTTAATTGGCTTATTACTTCTCCATCTTAAATGTTTTCCAATTTGCTCGATGGATCTTTCTGCTACTTTAGATGTAAAAATAGCTAAGTCTTTATTATCACCGTAGTAATAAATATTGGTATTTGGACTTACAATGTATTCCCAATCAAAGGATTCATATTGAACCTTATTTTGCCCAAAACTTTGTGGATATAATAAATTAGTTAATAATAATATAGTAAGTATAATGCGCATATGATTTTATAAGTTAAAAAATTGATAAAGTTTCAAATAATTTATTTATTCAAAATATTTTTTATTATCAAAGATAGTATAATTTAAGACAAAAATTTTAAATTAATAATTCATTGATGCAATTTTTATAAAAGATTAAGTTTTTTAATGCAATTACCGATCTATTTTTTTGGAGATAATCACTTTTCTCCAACTCCTTCATTATCTAATGAACATAAAATCAAGAAAATGGAAGAGTTTATTCACGTAATTGAAAAGTCTAAAGGAAGTATCTTTATTATGGGGGATTTTTTTGATTACTACTTCGAATACAATAAAAATAATCCAAATTATTTTGAAAAGATTTTTTTATTACTAGAAAAAATAAAAAGCAAAGGAATTGAAATATATTTTATAGCAGGGAATCATGATTTTTGGATAGGAAAAGAATTTGAATCACTAACAACAAAATCTTTTTTAAATGATCAAATTTTATTTGCAGGAAATAAAAGAATTTATGTCACTCATGGAGACGGTATCCTATCTTGGGATAAAGGATATCGATTATTAAAGATTATTTTAAGAAGTAAAATTTTTCGTTTTTTATACTCTTTATTACCAAAAAGTATTGCGTTAAAAGTTGCAGAAAAAATTTCATATGAAAGAAAAGATTCACACAATATTGATAATAAAAAGTTGGATAAAATTCATTCTGAGTTGATTGAATATGCTAGATCAAAGTGGAATAAAGATTGTGACATTGTAATCATGGGTCACTATCATCATTCATTTAATTTTAATGAAAATCAAAAACAATTAATTATACTTGATGATTGTTGTGATCAACAATTTAATTATGCCAAATATGATGGTAATTCAATTAGTATAAAAAGTTTATAACTAAACTTTATTTGCTAGAGTTACCATAATAGCATTTTGGGTATGTAGTCTATTCTCAGCTTGCTCAAAAACTATAGAATTTTGAGAATCAATTACTTGATCGGTCACTTCTCTACCTCTTTCAGCTGGCAAGCAATGCATAAACATATAATCATTTTTTGCATGTTGAATCAAATCATTATTTACCTGCAAAGGAGAAAATATTTTTACCCTTTCATCAACTTCTTCTTTTTGACCCATTGATGCCCAAACATCTGTATAAATAACATCAGCATCTTTTACTCCCTGAATTGGGTCATGAAGAATATTTATTGAAGAGATATTTTTAGAATTGGCATATGAAATTGTTTCTGCATCAGGTTCATACCCTTCAGGACAGACGCAAGTGAATTCAAAAGGTAATACTGAAGCTAATCTTATCCATGAGTTAACAATATTATTTCCATCGCCAACATATACAATCTTTAAATCACTTAAATTATCTTTTTTTTGCTCCCAAATTGTAAACATATCAGTAAGAATTTGGCATGGATGGTTATAATCAGTTAAACCATTCACAACTGGAACAGTAGCATGTTTTTCAAATTCCAACATATCATTATGACTATATACTCTTGCCATAATCATATCATTATATCTACTGAAAAGTTGAGCTAAATCACCTGCACTCTCACGAGTTCCTAAGCCGATATCTTGGGGAGCTAAATAAATTGCATGCCCTCCCATCCAAGCAAAACCTGTTTCAAATGAAACTCTGGTTCGTGCAGAAGGTTTTGCAAATATCATAGCCATGGAGTGGTCTTTGAAGGGTTGATAACTTTCTTTATTTCTATATTTAGACTTTAATTCAGCAGCCAATTCAAATAAATCTAAAATCTCATTTTTACTAAAGTCATCTACTTTTATACAATGTTTTACGCTCATTTTTCTATCCTTTGATTTACATTTTTAATATCTAATAGCTTTCTATACTTAGCAACCGTTCTTCTTGCTATTAGAAAATCTTTTTCATTTAATTTCTCTACAATATCTGAATCAGATAATGGAGATTTCTTATCCTCGGCATCAATTATTTCAAGCATTACTTTTTTAAGCTCATTAGTAGATGCAGTTTTACCAGATTTTTTAGTTAATGCATTTGAAAATAAACTTTTTAAACTAATTAATCCAATTGGTGTATCAATATATTTATTTTTGACCACTCTACTAATGCTTGAAATATCTTTATCAATTTTATTTGCAATATCTTCTAATTTTAACGGATTTAAAAATTCACTTTTATTGCTTAAAAAATTTCCCTGTACTAATAAAATCTGCTCAATAACATCCTTGAGTGTATTGGATCTATAATTCAATGTATCTAAAATATTCTGTGCATCACTAATATGGTTTTTTAAGAAAGTTTTTTCTTCTTTTGAAGAATTTGAATTCATTGCTGCATCAAGATAGTCTTGCGAAATTTGATACTTATTCAATAGTCTATCATTTATAAGAATCAACCACTTATCTTCTTTTTCCTTTACTATGGCGTCAGGTAAAACATTTTCGATGCCTAAATCATTATCAAGAATGGGAGAAAAATTTTGATCTGAAATGAATGAAAAAGCTTCATCAATTTCTTTGTCCGTACAATTTATATGTTGTTTTATTTTATCTTTATCCTGATTTAGAAAATCATCAAAATAATTTTCAACTATCTTGTTTGATAGTGCATTAGAATCTCCAATTTGAAAAGTTAAGTACTCTTTCAAATCTTTGCTTCCTACACCCACAGGATTAAGCTCCATTACTTCTTTTCTGACTTGTTCTATTTCTTCAACATTAACATTATGATTATCTGCTATTAACTCTAACTCAATATCTAAAAATCCATTCTTATCTAAATTAAATACTATTTCTTTTCCAATTAATTTTGATTTCTCATCAAGATTTGATGTATCAATTTGAGTTATTAAATCATCTGTGATGTCCCTGCTTTCTGGAATATTTGCTAAGAATAATTCATAGCTACTTTGATCTTGAAATGAATCTACCTGATTATTTGATCTTGATTCTTCAATGCTTTTTTCTTCAATTACAGGGTTTACTTGTATTTCATTTTCCAAATCTTTTTCAAGCTCATCAATAGATAACTCTAACAGTCTAGATTTTATAATTTGCTGAGGAACTATAGATTGTTTTTGTCTAAGCTTGGTAGAAAGTTTGTTCATTGATCCAATTTAAAATTTTTACCCAAATATATTCTTCTGACTTCCTCATCATTTGCTAAGGTTTGGGCATCTCCTGATTTTAATATCTTTCCTCCGTAAAGAAGGTACGACCTATCTGTTATTGAAAGTGTCTCTCTAACGTTATGATCAGTAATTAGTACTCCAATATTTTGCTGTTTTAGAGAAATAATCATCTGCTGAATATCTTCAACCGCAATCGGATCAACACCTGCAAATGGTTCATCTAACAATACAAAGTCAGGTTTTAAAGCTAGAGTACGACATATTTCAACTCTTCTTCTTTCTCCTCCCGATAATCCAGCTCCAATATTATTTCTTATGTGAGAAATATTAAATTCGTTTAGTAGTTTATCAATTAGTTGATTTTGTTCTTCTTTGTTCGGAATAATTGTTTCAAGCACAATTTTCAAATTATCTTCGACACTTAATTTCCCAAAAATTGATGGTTCTTGAGCTAAATATCCAATCCCCATTCTAGCTCTTTTGTACATTGGAGACTTTGTTATATCTTCATCTCCAAAAATTATTTTACCTGAAGAAGGCCTTATCATACCAGTAATCATATAAAATGTTGTTGTCTTTCCTGCCCCGTTCGGTCCTAAAAGACCTACGACTTCACCTTTATTTAAATTTAGATCAATGTCATTAACGGCATAAAAATCTCCATATTTTTTAACAAGATTTTCTGCTCTTAATACTTTAGTCATTATTAATTCTTCCTCTTGGTTGCAAAATATTCCAATCAGTTAAGTCTATATTAGATTTAAATCCAGTTCCATAAAGTGTATCCGTATCTGAAGTAACAAATTTAAGATTTGCATCAGTATAAATTTTATCAGAATTATTATCCCATGTTAAAGAGTCTGTCATAAGTATTTTCCCGTCATTAGAAATGACCATAACAGTTCCGTAAGCTTTGATTCTATTTTCTTTTTCATTCACCATTGCAGATTGTGATTTAATTAAAGATTTATGCTGAAAATCTTCATCAAATAAATCAACATTAACGTTATCATATAGCTCTAATTGTAATGATTGATTATTCTTTTTTAAGATTTCCGATTTGATTTTTGCAGTAATATTACCTTTTTTTGTTAATGTAATTTCGACATTTGTTGATAATTGATCATGTACGTCTTTTTCAACATTATTGATAACTTCATTTTTTGAACATGAAACAAAAAAAAGCATTAAAAAAATTGTTAATTTTTTGTTTAAATCTAATATCATCTTAGCTCACTAAGTAATTTATCTAATTGTTCAGTAAAATCACCTCTAGATTCAATAAGTAGGTCGATTACCTCTCTTACTGCGCCTTTACCCCCTTCAAGTAAAGTGGTATAGTGCGAATAATTAGATATATACTTTGGAGCATTTGGTACTGTAACAGCAAATCCAACTTTTTCTAAAATAGGTATATCAATAATGTCATCTCCAATGAAACAAACTTCATTATCTAATACCCCATATTTCTTTTTTAATTCATCGTATGCATCAATTTTACGAATTACTCCATTATATACGTCATCAATTTGAAGCTCTTCTGCTCTTTGAGTAGTTGTAAGAGATTCTCTTCCAGTAATCCATGCAGTTTTAATATTAAGATTCAATAATCTAAGCATTACAAAACCAACACCATCAAGAGCATTAAAAGATCTCAATTCATCTCCAGATGTACTTTTAATAAATGATCCATCTGTGAGTACGCCATCGATATCACAAATCAATAATTTTATTTTAGAAAGTGAATCTTGTAATTTTTTATCCATGACTTAAATATGTTTCTCTAAAAGCAATAATAGATGTTAATATTTTTTCAAGTTTATCAATAGGCCATTGTGTACTAGCATCACTGAGTGCATTATCTACATCATCATGCACTTCCATAAATATTCCATTTGCACCTGATGAAACAGCAGCAAATGTCTGGGAAGGAATAAATTGTCTATTTCCACCTGTTTTTGATTCATGATTTCCAGGTATTTGTGCGCTATGTGTGGCATCAAAAATAACAGGATAACCAAATGACTGCATTATAGGAATCGATTTTAAGTCTGTAACTAAACTATCAAAACCAAAAGTATTACCTCTCTCTGTTATTAAGATATTTTTATTACCACTTTCTTCTAATTTATTAATGATATTTTCTACTTTATAAGGAGATACTACAAAGAAATGCTGGAATTTGAATAATATCTACAACATCGCTAACTGCGTTGGCATGTTCAGGTAGATGAATATCTGTAGTGACCGGAATGTTAAAGTTGTTTTTTATTTCTTCTAAAATCTTTAATCCAGCATCTAAACCATCTCCTCTAAATGATGAAATAGATGTCCTGTTAGCCTTATCAAAAGAGCTCTTAAAAACAAATGGGATATTTAGCTTAGATGTAATTTCAGTTATTTTTTCAGCAATGCCGAAACAATGATCTCTGCTTTCAATAACACATGGACCTCCAATGAAAGGTATAGCGCTATCTCCAAAAATAATGTTATCTAGCTTTACTTTATTCATATTTAATTCTTGCTATTCTTTAACGAAGCTTTAACAAACTCTCTAAAAAGAGGATGTGCTTTATCAACTCTACTTTTTAATTCTGGGTGAAATTGACATCCAACAAACCATGGATGATTTTTTAATTCAATAATTTCTACCACTCCTAATTTTTTATTCATACCAGAGAAAATTAACCCATTTTTCTCCATTTTGGAGACATATTTATTATTTACTTCAAATCTATGTCTATGTCTTTCGCTGATAGTCTTTTTACGATAAATAGAATATGCTTTAGTACCAGTTGAAATCTCACAATCATAAGAACCTAATCTCATTGTTCCTCCCTTCAACTTAATTGCCCTTTGGGATTCCATGAGATCAATAACCTTATTTTTAGATTTGGGTTTAAACTCAGAACTGTTAGCATCATTTATTTTACAAACATTTCGCGCATAATCAATAACTGCACATTGTAATCCTAAACATATACCAAGAAAAGGAATATTATTTTCTCTTGCAAATTTTGAAGTTAAAATTTTCCCTTCTGCGCCCCTTGATCCAAATCCTCCGGGCAATAAAATACCATCAATATCTTTAAAAGATTTTGCTGCGTCTTTGTCATTTTTGATTTTTTCAGTATTAACCCAAACAACCTTGACCTTTGTATTGTTTTCTACGCCAGCATGAATGAATGACTCAGTAATACTTTTATAAGCATCATGTAATTCGGTATATTTACCGCACATAGCAATGTTAATTTCACTATCTGGATTTTTGTAAGTCTTAATAAAACTTTGGAGCTTTTTGATCGATGGCTTATTTTTTAATCCCAAGCGGTCACAAATCATTTTAGTAATATTTTGATTTTCAAGAAGTAATGGGACCTCATAAATACTAGATACGTCTTTATTTTCAATAACATGTTCAGGCTTTACATTACAAAATAAAGCTAATTTCTCTCTTATTTCTTGGCTTATCTCATTTTGAGTTCTACAAAAGATAAAGTCTGGCGAAAGACCAATCTCTCTTAACTTCATTACAGAATGTTGAGTAGGCTTCGTTTTAAGTTCGCCGCTTGCATCAATAAATGGCAATAATGTTAAATGAATGATTAAGGAATTATGATAACCAACTTCAAGAGAAAGTTGACGGATAGCCTCTAGAAATGGTAAACTTTCTATATCACCAACTGTTCCTCCTACCTCACAAATTACAATATCGTATTTTTTTGAATCAGATAATGCGTTCATCCTATTTTTGATTTCATCAGTTATGTGAGGAATTACTTGTACAGTTTCGCCTAAATAACTTCCTGAACGCTCCTTATCTAATACTGTGCTATAAATTTGTCCAGCAGTTGCATTATTCTTACTAGACATATTCTCATCAATGAATCTTTCATAATGACCCAAATCTAAATCTGTCTCCGAACCATCATCCAAAACAAATACTTCACCGTGTTGATATGGATTCATAGTGCCTGGGTCTACATTTAAATAGGGATCAAGTTTTAGAATATTAACTTTAAGTCCTGCACTTTTTAAAAGATAACCAATAGAAGAGGCAGAAATCCCTTTTCCTAAACCGGACATTACACCCCCAAGAACAAATATGAATTTAGTTTTCATAATTTTTTAAGTCTTCTTTTACGTCGATACTTCTATGGCTAAAATCACTAATTAATAGTTTAATTGCAATATTATTATCTAATGCTCTTAATTGTTCTAATCTATGATTTTTTTCATTATCAGATTGAGGAAGTGAAGTAAATAAATTTAAAGTATTTTTTCTATATGCATAGATACCAATATGCCTAAAATAAGTTAAGTTAGGGTTCAAATTATTTCTTACAAACGATATGGCATTATTTTCTTTATCCAAATTAACTTTCACTACGTTATCATTATTTAAATCATCTTCCTGCAAGTCAGTGGATGCAATTGAAGCCATTTCTACGCTAGGGTCTTCAAATAATGTAATAAGTTGATCAATCAATAATGGATCTATTCCAGGTTCATCACCTTGAATATTAACAATAACATCACAATCAAATTTATTAGCAACCTCAGCTACACGATCTGTACCAGATTGATGTTTATCTGATGTCATCATTATATTTTGACAATTAATTACATTTTTAGTTTCTTCAGAATCCACAGCAACAATTACTTTGCTTAAAAGATCTGACTGAAGAGCTTTATCATAGACATGTTCAATAATTGGTTTACCTTTAAGAGGGAAGATGACTTTACTAGGGAATCGTGTGGAATTTAATCTTGCAGGAATGACGCCAAGAATCACTGGCTTTCCTTTTTTACAGTTAAGGGCACTTCAACATAATCAGAATTAGAACTTGGACTATTTGCTAATACATCTTTTTTATCCAATGAAGATTCATAATTATCCTCTCTTAAAGAGTTGTTCATATCATGAACATTATACAGCTCTTCAACGTTTTCAGTATCAATTTCATTTAATGTATCCATATAATTAAGAATATTATTCATATCTTCTGTGCGTTTTTTAAGTTCTTCGCTTGTTAAAGATAATCTTGATAATTCAGCAATCTTCTTTACTTCTTGTTCTGAAATTTTATTTTTTTTGGACATAAATTATTTTGACAATTTAGATGATTAGAAAGACTTCATCAAGAAAAAGGCCGTAAGACTTAGTCGTATCTCATTGAATCAATTGGATTCAACTTTGATGCTTTAATTGCTGGATAAAGACCAAAAATTATACCCATAGAAGCACAAATTTGTAGACTATAGAACACCCACTCATATGGAATTACTGGATCTTGTTCAAGAAAAGTCGCGACAACATTTCCGAAAGATAAGCCCAAAATAATCCCAACAATTCCACCAAGGATAGAGATTAAAATTGCTTCAATTAAGAATTGTAAAAAGATATCTACTCTTCTTGCACCTAAAGCTTTTCTAATACCAATCTCTTTAATTCTTTCTGTTAAAGAAACTAGCATAATATTAGCAATTCCAATCCCAGCGACGATTAAAGAAATACCTGCTACCAGACCAACAAAAATTTTTATAGATGATGTAAAGCTGCCAAAAGTGTCCATTAATTGATCATTGGTTGCAATGTAAAAGTTATTTGGTTCACCTGGTGGAATTTTTCTTATAGCTCTAAATACTCCAATAGCTTCATCAGTTGCATCTTCCAAAGTATCCATGGATTCTGCTTCTAAAATAAGTTGAAGATCAGGTCTTCCTCTCCATCCTTTTCCTCCATAGTATTTTAAATATGTGCTGATAGGAATACCAATCATACTATCCATATTTTGACCTAACAATTCACCTTTAGGTTCAGTTAAAGCGATTATTTCAAAAGGGATATTGTCAATTTCTATATTTTGTCCCACTGGATTTGAGTATGGAAAAAGTTGCTCTTTAATATAATATCCTACGATAGCAACCCTACTAGCATTTTCTATATCAACATCTTGAATATTTCTTCCATCAAGGATATCATATTTTGAAACGGATAATACATCCCCATCAGAACCCCAAAAACTTGCAAGTCTACTTTTCAACTCTTCTTTTCCAACAGAGATTGTTCTATCACTTGGTTCTTCCGTGGTTGTAGCAGCCATGTTAGTCACTAGAGTAAGATTTCGTTTTAATTGCTCATATTCATCCCATGTAATTCTTGGTATTTTTCTTTTACCCCATCCTGCATCATTACCAAATTGTACTTGGACGGGATTATCTTTAGTAATGTAAAATATGTTGGTTTTCATATCTGCAACTAACGATTCAGTTGACTGTTCAAAAGTTTCTAAAACTGTCATAATTGCAATGATAGAAGAAACTCCAACAGTAATACCCATCAGAGTTAACGCAGTTCTTAATTTCGTTTGACCAAAATAAAAAAGTACTCCACCGATAGCATCGACTAAATAATTTATTATTCTATTCATCTCTTAAGGCATCAATAGGATTTAGATTTGCTGCTGTTCTGGCTGGAATCAAGCCTGCTAAAACACCAATGAAAACGCAAACAGTAAAGGTGTAAAATACAAGCAATAAGTCAAAACTTATTGGTAATGTTGCGCCATTAAAGTTTGGTATAGGAAAAGAAGCGAGTCCAAAAACGGTTAATCGAATGAGCGCAATTCCAACTGATCCTCCAATAATTGCTATAGCCACTGCCTCGCTTAAAAATTGAGTTAATATATTGAAATTGGTTGCTCCCATTGCTTTTCTAAGGCCAATTTCTCTAGTTCTTTCTCTGACTGAAACAAACATTACGTTCATAATACCAATTGCAGAGACTACCAAAGAAATTCCTGTTACTAAAAATCCCATTCCCGCTATTGCATTTTTCATTGTATTAAATTGTTCCATATATGCATCAGCTGAATTAACAGCAAAATTATCATCATCACCTGGAGGAATTTTTCTAGCAACACGCATAATCATTCCAACTTCTTCTTTTGCTAACGGAATATCTTCAGGACTGGTTTGTAAAACCAGTTCATCAAAACCCCATCTTGTAAGAATTCTTTCAAATGTAGTTGAGGGCATAATCACTAAGTTATCTAATGTACCACCAGGAACCATTCCTATTCCTTGTTTTTTCAATTCACCAATAATTTCAAAAGTGACATTATTCAACCTAATTTTTTTTCCAATAGGATCTTTCCCTTGAAAAAATCCATCTCTTACAGTACCTCCAACAATGATAACTCTTCTTTGAAGATCCCACTCATTTTGAGAGAAAAATCTTCCGTTCTCAATTTTTGTGCCACTTAACATATCTTGATAACTTGGGTATACTCCATTCAATTGCACCCATGAAGCTTTATTACCATATGTTGCTCTAGTCCATGTATTTTTTTTAATACTTACATCTGTAACGTATTCACTGTATTGGGTAATGTACTCTAAAGAAGATTCTTCAATTTTGGGACGATTTCTATATTTCCACCAATCAAAATCAAAAGACCACGGCCACGTTCCAACATATACTTTATCATTACCATAATAATCCATTGATTTAGCGAATTCTTTATCAATACTTGAGACTGCTGCGGAAACTATACTTACAGTGAAAATACCTATTGTTAAGCCTGAAGCTGTTAAAATAACTCTAGTCAGATTTGATCTAACAGAAAATAAACCAATGATAATATTTTTAAAAAAATTATTCATCTCTAGCAATTTTTCCATCAAAAATATCAATACGTCTTTTAGAAAGCTTTGCTACAGACTCTTCATGGGTCACCATAATAATTGTATTTCCATCCTTATGCAGTTTTGCAAAAAATTTCAAGATTTCGTTACCACTTTTTGAATCTAAATTACCAGTAGGTTCATCAGCCAAAATGATTGAGGGCTTATTTACCAATGCTCTTGCAATAGCAACTCTTTGTCTTTGTCCTCCTGATAATTCATTAGGCTTGTGAGTCATTCTATCCTGCAAACCTACAATATGTAATGCCTCTTCTGCACGTTCTATCCTTTCTTTTCTTCCAAGTGAAGAATAAATCAAAGGAACCTCAACATTTTGCATAGCATTAAGTTTTGGAAGGAGATTAAAGGTTTGAAAAACAAAACCAATTTTTTCATTTCTAATATTGGCAAGCTGGTTATCATCCATCTCAGAAATTAACTCATCTTTAAATTTATACTTTCCTTTAGTAGGGACATCTAAGCATCCAATAATATTCATTAATGTTGATTTTCCTGAACCTGAAGGTCCCATGATAGAAATGTAATCGTTATCATAAATGCTTAATGATACATTATCTAAAGCCTTAACAACCGTTTCACCTAAGTTGTAGATCTTAGATACGGACTGAATAGATATAATTTCTTTTTTGGACTTAGCCACGTTTACGACTTGGTCTAGAATTTTCTTTTACTTTAACAACAGCTCCATCATATAATTCTCTACTAATAGCAATAAAACTACCTGTAACAATTGTCTCGTCTACTTCTAAGCCTGAGATAATTTCGTAATCTCTATCTCCAACAATACCTGCTTCAACAATACGTTGCTCAACAGTATTATCATCTTTCAAGACAAAAACGACGGTTGATTTTTTTTGCTTGCCTCCAAATTGCTTCCTATTGGACCACTGTGACTCTCCATTAACACTAACTTCAGCAGAAAATCCTGATTTCTTTTCAGCGCTTTTGCCTGGTCTTGGAGTAGTTAATGCCTGAATTGGAATCGCAATAGCTCCTAGTCTTTCCTCTGTTATAATATCAACAGTAGCACTCATACCTGGTCTCATTCCATCAACTACTTCTAACATTTGCACTTTAACTTGAAAGTTTGTTACTTGTTGAGATGAACCTCCGCTGGATGTAGTAGCAGCATATGCAACTTCTTTTACAAGGCCTTTAAATTTTTTGTTTTGGTATGCATCTACTTGAATTAAGGCTGTATCATTCAATGATATGTCAGCTATATCATTTTCATTTACATTAACATAGACTTCCATTTTAGATAAATCTGATAATTTCATCAAGACAGTTGGACTAAACATACCACCTTGAGCTAAATCTCCTACTTCACCATCAATAAAAGTAATAGTTCCATCTTGTGGAGCAATTAATCTTAGCTTGGACAATGCATCTTCATCTTGAATTAATCTGGATTGAGCACCATTATAAGCACTTAGTGCTGATGCATATGAGGAATTGGTAGTTTCCATTTCTTGATCAGATATAAGTCCTTGAGCATAAAGTTTTGATTGTCTTTCTTGCTGAGCTTTTCTTTGTTCAAGTTGAACTTTTGCTGCTTCAAGGCTTGCTCTAGAAGCTTCAGTAGCAGCTTTTTGTTGACGATCATCTAATGACATCAAGAAATCACCTTTTTTCACAAAGTCTCCTTCTTTTACTGCGATTTCAGTAATGTAGGTAGTACTGTTTGCGCTAAGTTTAACTTCTGTTTCAGGAGTTAAAACTCCATCTGCTACCACTTTGCTAGAAAGATCTTTAGTCGAAACTTTTTGAACTGAAACTTCTAAAGTTCCATCATCATTATTTCCATTAAAGAATGATAATCCTAGAACAATAATTACAAGTCCTAAAATTTTCATTTTATGTTGCATAATTTTATCAATTAAATTTTTCACAAATACTCCTTATTTATATTTTCTGTCTAAAGTTCCAATGATATTATCTAGTGTTGCCATTTGAATCGCAGCATCATACTTTGTTGTTACTAATGAAGAGCTGGCTTGAATAACTGCTAATTGCGCATCAAGTAACTCAAGAATATCAGCAGATCCAAGCTCATATTTTTGTTCGGCTAATTTTAAATCTTCTTCTGCTGATAATAAAATTTCCTGTTGAATAGGAATTAACTCTTCGTAATTATTTAATCGATTTAATGAAGAGTAAAGTTCAACCTCAGCATCTTTTTTGGCAGTACCGAGTGAAGCTTCACTTTTAGATAACTGTAATTTAGAAATTTTAACGTCATTCCTTTTTCTGAAACCATTAAAAAGAGGTATACTTAAAGTTAAATTTGCACTTTTAATGTAGTTATCCTCAAAATATTGCTTAGTAATTTGATCGCTAGATGTAGCATTATAACCAAGACTCATGCTTAAACTAGGTAAACTTGATGCCCATGATTGTTTCACGCCAATCTTTGCAGAGGTAACTCTTCTATCTAAAATATTTAAACTTGGGCTATTTAAAAGCATTAACTGATACGCTTCATCGAATGAAGGTATTATTAAGTTAATTTCTACTTTTTTAGGAAGACTTATCTTAGTATCTGTACCAATAAGACCCATGCTATTTCTTAAATTTTTAAAAGAGTTATTAAAACTAAGTTCTCTTGTAAGTAAGGTCGATTTAGCAGAACCATATCTCACCGTGGCTTTCAAATAGTCTGTTTTGCTCACTGCTCCAAGATCAAATCGCTGTTTAACCAAATCAAGTTGTCTTTTTGATAGGTTTAAATCTTCTTTAGCAATTTCATACAACTCTGAGTCTTTTAAATGTTGATAATAAAATGTATATACATTTAAAATTATTCTAGATGTTGTTTCTCTCTTCTGAATTTTAGTGATTTGATAAGAATTGTCGCTTTGACGAACAGAATTAACTTTTCCTCCAAAGTTGAATAAACTTTGAGACAAGTTGACACCCCCGGAATATGATTCTGATCCTGTAATAATAGAGTTTCCATAAGTTGTTTCTCTATAAGAATTACTAGCACTTATTGATGGCAATAGTAATGCAGCTGATGAATTTCTATTCAACTGTGCAATTCTAACATCTTTTTCTGCATTAGTTATTGCAGACTTGTTTTCTAATGCAATTCTAACTGCCTCATCAACACTTAAGGTTTGAGCGCTTATAATACTTAAAAGAATTATAAATAGTATTTTAGTCTTCATTTTTCTCCTTGGTACTCTATAGACGTAATATACGTCGAAAAGTTTCCATTTTTTATTCCAATAAATATTTTCATTTAAGGACATGTAAAGTACAGTTTACATTTTGTAAAGCAAAGTTATTTTTTTTGATGTTTAATTTGATCCAAAAATGACATTGCGGAAGAATAATCGTTGCTAATTTCACCATTAATAATTGCGTCTTCTACCATAGTCTTGATTTTTCCAACCTCCTTACCAGGACCCAAATCAAACATTTTCATAATTTCATCTCCTCTTACTGGAGATTGAAATGCTTTAAGCTTATCTATTTCAATCACTTCATTCATTCTTTTTTCAACTCTATCAAAATTGCCTAAATACTTTGTGATATTTTTGGGATTTTTTGTAGTAATATCAGCTCTACATAATTTCATTAAATCATCAATTTCTTCACCAGCATCAACAATTAATCTTCTAATCGCAGAATCAGTAACATCTTTTTTTGCTAAACTTATTGGCCTCAAATGCAATGCCGTTAGTTTTGCAATGTAATCCCTTGTTGAATTTGAAAATTTCATATGAGAAGATATGCCTTTTAACATTCTTGCTCCCACATCATCATGTCCATAAAATGTATATCCTTTAGACTTACTTAATCTTCGTGTTTTAGGCTTAGCGATATCATGTACTAACGCAGCTAATCTTAAATCAAGCTTATCAGATAATTGTGCTGCATTATCAACAACTTCCAAAGTATGATAGAAAATATCTTTGTGATGATATTCATTTGATTGATCAAGTCCATACATTACTGCAATTTCGGGAAATACAAATTCCATAAGACCGGCTTCTTGTAAAATATTTAATCCAATAGATGGTTTTTTGGTACCTAGAATTTTTAATAATTCATTTGTTTTTCTTTCTTGAGAAACTATTGTAATTCTCTCTGCATTATTTTTAATCGACTCTAAGCAACTTGGATCTATATCTAATGATAGTTTTGATGCAAAATATGCTGCTCTCATCATTCTAAGTGGATCATCTGAAAATGTAGTATCAGAATCAAGAGGTGTTCTCAAAATTTTATTACTTAGATCCTGCATTCCATTGAATGGATCAAAAAATTCACCAAAATTTTCTTTATTCAATGATACAGCCATTGCATTTATTGTAAAATCTCTTCTTAATAAATCATCTTCAATATTAGACATTACAACTTCAGAAGGACTCCTGGAAGATTCATCATACTTCTCAAGTCTTGCTGAAGCTACCTCAATTTCATACTCGTTATATGGAATTTTGGCAGTTGCAAATTTTTTAAAAGGAACGATTTTTGGAACGTTAATTTTTTTAGCTAGCTTTTCTGCAAAATCTATCCCGTCTCCCTCAACCATAATATCGACATCAATTGATTCTGCTAAAGGATTTAGCATTAAATCTCGAACACAGCCACCCACTAAAAAAGCATTTATCTGAATTTCATCGCTCAGCTCAGATATAACTTTAGAAATTTTGGCCAATCTCTTATTTTGGTTAATTATGTCTTTAATTAATGTCATTTTGTAAATTAAAAAATATATAGGTCTATTATGCTAAGAAAACTAATTAAAATTTCCTTACCAATAAAAATTGTTAAATGCATTATTGTTGTATTATTCTTTTCAGAATTAAATGCTCAGTTTAAAGAAGCAAATATAACTTTTGATGATCGACTTTTAAGAGATGATGAAAAATCCTCACTATTTAACTTAAAAAATGCTATTCAAAGATTTTATGTAGACACTGTTTGGAATGACGAATATAGAGATTTAGAACTCAAGTTAAATATTCAAGTTATTTTTGAAGGTAATGCAAATACTGGTAGCTCAGAATCTTTTCTAATACAGTCTTTATTTAGTAATAATATGGATTTACATTTTTTTGATAAAGGTTCTCAATTTTCGCTTAGTCAAAATTCTTCGCTTTACTATGATAGTGTATATTATGATCCCCTATCAAGTCTTCTTGGTTTTTATGGAAATATAATACTTGGCGCAGAATTAGATACATGGAGCTCTCTGGGTGGATCGCAGCATTATGAAAAAGCTAGAAGTATAGCTGTACGTGCAAGTTCATCAAATTTTTCCAGAGGATGGGAGCAAAGACTACTCTTAATTAATCTATTAACAGATAATGTAGGTTTGAGAAAACTTCGTTTTTCAACATACTTATCATATGAACTTTTTGAAAATGGTAACATTGATGAATGTATACTAGCATTAGATGAATTGATTAAAAATCTTGATGAAATATTTAATAATTATTCACAAGAAAACTATACCAACATGTTTATGAAATATCATGGATCTAAAATTGGAGAAATAATGGAAAAATTAGGTCAAAAAGAGATGTTATTAGAACTTCAAGACTTAGACTCTCAAAGATCAAATATATATAAAGAATTTTATTCAAATATTTGATTGAAATATTTTTTACGCTTAAAAAAATAATCAATAGCTACACTACCATTATAAATTAAATCAAGATTTTTATGTCTTAAATCATTGTTCTTTCTCACATTTACAATAAGTCTCAAATTATAGATTAACCAAAAATGAGAATAAAAAATCGCTAAAAATCTTTTAAAATCTAGAGTTAAGATAGAATAGATAGCTGCCATTTGATCTAAAATGAATCTCTTTAAGATTAACATTCCTTTTTCAAATGATGGAGAATTTTTAATAAATAAAATCCATGAGTTTCTATGATTTAAGTAATGTGATTTAAATGAATTTTGTTTTATAGTTTGCTTTCCGTAATGAAAAACAACTGAAGTTGGTACATTCCATATCCCCCAACCTAACGCTTGAAGTCTCCAACATAAATCTATCTCTTCCATGTAAGCAAAGAAAATGTTATCAAAAAAATTTAATTCATGTAATAATTCTTTTCTTATTATAAAAGCTGCACCAGAAGCCCAAAAAATTTTCTTAGCACTGTCATGTTGATTTAAGTCTTTTTCAAGCGTATTGAATAATCTTCCTCTAACAAAAGGGAAGCAATATTTATCAATATAGCCACCAGCTCCACCAGCATAATCAAATGTATCTTTATCTATTGCATTTAGAATTTTAGGCTGAGCTGCACCCGCATGAGGATTTTTATCTAAAAAATTGATTAACTCTTCTATCCAGTTTTTTGTGTGCAATGTATCGTTATTGAGAAAAATAATATATTCACCCATGGCTTTTTTTGCTCCAAAGTTGCAACCTCCGCTATATCCTAGATTTTTTTTTGATTTTAATAAATTAATGGATGGAAATTGAATTTTAGCTTCATCCGCTGATCCGTC
>LUMP01000290.1_pt1 | contig 20279 bp, 28 predicted proteins | sample 729641 | NCBI WGS metagenome assembly LUMP01 (sample SAMN03860260, study PRJNA289734) | marine metagenome | biome: seawater column; feature: ocean; material: water; isolation source: Red Sea water column Station 12 - depth 47m | place: Saudi Arabia: Red Sea | collected 2011-10-15 | depth 47 m | reverse complement strand
TTTTTAGAGATATCTTATCTCTATTGTTTAGCTCATAACTACCTATATAGTTAAATAAAATTAGGGGATCAAGTTGTTCAATTGGGAATTTAATTTCACTCCCTTCATATTCTCTATCATCACTTAAAAAATCTTGATAATCCTGCTCAGACTGATATCTCATTGAAATGATATGACTTATATTTTCAGACTTATACTTAATGCTAGATATAAACTTATTATTAGGCCTATATAAAATAGGATCCACATCATTTATATCATTTACTCGAAGATATGTATAACCTAAATCTAAATTGAAATTTGAATTTATTTGATATGAAATATTTGTTTCTAAACCACAAGAGCTTATATCAGATCTATTAAGAGCTATAACTGGTAACCCATATACAAAATCAATCATATCCTCATATTTATAATAAAATGTACTTACGGAATAAGTAAGATTAGATTTATTAGAACGATCAAAGGATATGTCCAGCCCATAAAGTTGTTCAGGTTCAAGATTTGGATTTCCTTGTGTATTTAATCCATAATCAGATTCATAAAATTTACATTTCCAGCTGCAGGCTGATTAGTACCTAAAAGCAATCTTTCATTTAATTGAATTCTGTTTTGTGCAAAAAAACCGCCCGTAACTTGTTTTAAGTCATCATAAATATTTTTATAAATTGAAATATCAGATTGTTCCAAAATAAGATCAGAACCAAAGATAAGATATGATTTATTACTGAGTAATTTTTGATACTCTGCTCTCAGATTCAAACTTGTATCATTGTAAAATGTTTGTTCTTGAATTTCTTCTAAAGGAGTATCGTCTCTATCAAAATAATTTGTGTAGAAATGATTCATACTAAGTGAATAAACAATATTATTGTTAGCATCCAACGTCTGTTTTTTAAACAATTGTAAATAAACTGAATCTCTATTGGAAATCCTATAAGAAGTCAAGCTAGGTCTGTCTTCAATGTAAAAGCCAGGTTGACCATTTACAGATTTATTTGCTATTAATGATACCGATAAATCCTGTTTCTTATTAAATATTTTGGTATAAAAATTGTTTTGTTCGTATTGAGCATTAAATCTGTGACCATTTCCTTTTTTATGCTGGAGCAAAGCTGTGTAAGAAATATTATCAGTAATATTGCTCATGGTAAGATTTACATCTTTAGAATCATAGCTTCCAACAGTTGCTTTGACGTTGTAAAATTCATCAGAATAGTTTTTCGTAACTAAGTTAATTATTCCACCCATTGAATTTTGACCATAAAGCGAAGAAACTGGACCTTTGACTACTTCAACACGTTCTAAAAAATCAAGCGGCATTGCATTCCAATCGATAGAACCGGAGTATGGCATACTTATTTGAAATCCATCAAGAAGAACTAAAACTCTATTATTATATCCTCCTGGCTTATAATCAGATGATCCACGAATGGAAAAATTTGCATTTCTACCATTATCATGTGCAGTTTGAACGTCTACCCCTCCAATATTTCTAAAGAGTTCAGACATAGTTTGGTAATTATAGTCCGAAATTTTTTCATTAGATATATTTTGAGTAAAATAAGGAAGATGTTTTGAAGGGAATCTTCCAACAACATTAAGAGCGCTTGATAGTACTGGTTCAGGAATTAATTCAAAAACATAGCTATCCTGATTAATTAAATTTACTGAAGCTATAATATCTTTGTATCCAATTGCAGATATTGAAATTTCATATTCTTGCTTTTGAAGATTTTTAACAGAAAAATTTCCATTTAAATCAGACGCAGATCCAAAATCACTTCCTATGAAAACTATATTAGCATCAATTATAGGTTCTTTTGTTTCGGAGTCTAAAATCGTTCCAAAAAATTTGATATCTTGAGAAAAAGAAATACTGAGTAATAAAATTAATAAATAAAATTTTTTCATTTTTAGTTGTCAATAATATTAATCAAGGACAATATTTACAATTCTTTTCGTAAACTTTCATATGAATGTGAAAAAAAATGTATCAGTGATTTTGAATGGTCAAATGCCCACTGATGATACTATAATTAATCAAATAACTAATTCCGACTATATCATCGCTGTAGATGGATCAGCAAATAAGCTTTTTGATTTAGAAATCATTCCAGATGTAATTATTGGAGACCTTGATTCATTACAAAATATCAAGAATAAAGATATAGAGTTAGTTGAAACCCCAGATCAAAACAAAACTGACTTTCGCAAAACCTTAGAATGGTGTATTGAAAAAAATATTTTAAATATTTCTATTTTTGGAATATCTGGAGAAAGTGAAGATCATTTTCTTGGAAACTATTATACATTAAGTGATTTTGGTGAGAAAATTTCTTGGAAAGCTTTTACAGATTTTTCAGTAATTAGCCCTTGTGTAGGCAGCAAAAAATTTGAGTCATTTACGGGACAAAAAGTGAGTCTTTTCTGCATGAAGGGAAGCTCAACTGTAAATTCAGAACATTTGGAATATCCTTTACAGTCTTACAATTTAAAACCTTCAGATGATGCAGTTAGAAATTTATCTCTCGAAGATCATTTTATAATTGAGTCAACAAATACTATTCTTGTCTTTCAAAGTAGGGTATAAATTACAATCCTGCAACAGTAGCTAGGCTGTTAGCTTTGGCCTTTTCAATAAATGCTTCTTGAGCATCTGTAACATTTTCTTTTTTACCTGACCAAGCTTTTAATGCGGACTGCTGGAGAGCTCTACCGTAAGAAAAGGTTAAATTCCAATCTGTTTCATACTTGTTCATTTCATTTAAATGCAATGTTGCATCTTCATCAGATTGACCCCCTGATAGAAAAGCTATTCCAGGAACTTCTGATGGCACATGAGCAGATAAGCAATTCACAGTTTTTTCAGCAACTTCTTCAATACTTGCCTGATAAGAACACTCATAACCAGATAGAATCATATTTGGTTTTAAGACGATGCCTTGCAAACTAACATTATGTTCATCTAGCTGATCAAAAACCATATTTAGTGTTCGTGAAGTAATATCAAAAGACTCATCAATAGTATGAACTCCATCCATTAGCACTTCTGGTTCCACAATAGGAACGAGATTAGCTTGTTGGCATTTCTTAGCATACTTAGCAAGATTTTTTGCATTTGCTAAAATACAATCATCCGTTGGAATACTATCTCCAGGAGTTATTACAGCCCTCCATTTAGCAAATCGTGCTCCTAGCGCATAGTATTTCCCAAGCCTTTCCGACAAACCATCTAAACCTTTGGTCAATTTCTCATAAGGACTAAAATCTTCTAAACCCTGATCGACTTTAATGCCAGGTAATATATTTTTGGATGTTAAATATTCTGGAAATTTAATTCCTGTTGACAATTCTGATTGGTGAAAAGTTTCGTCAAATAAAATGACACCGCTTATATATTTTTCAATATCTTCAGTTGTAAAAAGCATATTTCTGTAAAAATTTCTGCTTTCTGCCGTAGAATCTGTATTAATGCTTGCAAAGCGTTTGGTACAGGTTGGTGTGCTTTCATCAGCAGCTAAAATTCCTTTACCTTTTTCAACCATTTTGTGTGCAACAGCGTGCAATTCTGACATTTTATTCTCCTAAAATATATTCGTTTGTTATTATTTGTGTTTCACTTGAGTCGCCAAAAATAATTTTTGAGGTTACTTCAGCCTTATTGCCATCAAATTTAACTCCAGGTATCCATCCTGAGCAAACTCCACTTGCAATAAAGAAAGAGTCGCTTGATCTACAAAGATCATCAGCAGACCATAAATTATTTATATCTCTACCTAACATTTTTAAGGCCCTTTCTTTGAATGAGTCATCCATAAAATGAAGTCTTCCTTCAAAAAAACCTCCCATAGCTTTTACAGCAGTAGCAGTAATTACTCCCTCAGGAGCTGCACCAATTCCATACAACAAATCAACCGACCCTTCAGCTGCTTTTAATCCGCCTGAAACATCACCATCTCCAATCAGGATTGGTTGTACTCCTAAATCTTTCAAGTTGGATATTAAATCAATATGTCTTTCTCTATCCATTACTATAATTTTTAATTCAGAAATATTTTTTTGTAATGCTTTTGCTGCTAGAGATAAATTGTCTTCAACTGAATTATCAAGAGCAATGTGACCTATTAATTTTGATGAGCCACACAACTTATTCATATATGTATCAGGAGCATTCAATAAAGCTCCTCTTGGTGCAGCAGCTAGGACAGATAGTGCATCAGGTAAATCTTTAGCACAATGATTGGTACATTCTAAAGGATCAACTGCAATATCAATTTTTAAATCACTTTCAGGATTACCCATCTCTTCACCAATATAAAGCATTGGTGCATCATCTCTTTCTCCTTCACCAATTACGACTCTTGTATGCACCTCTGAATCTTGAAGAACTTTTCTCATAGCTTCCGTTGCAACTTTATCTGCAGCTTTTCCATCACCATTTCCTCTGAGTTTTGCAGCAGCGATTGCAGCAGATTCTGTAGCTTTTAAGTAAAGCTCGAAATTTTCAGTTACCCTACTCATTAAGTGAGTCAATTAGGTTAAACATTTCTTCTAAACTCTCTTTAGAAGCAAAGCCATTAAAACGATTTTTTATGATTCCATCTTTATCAAGAACATACATGTAGCAATCTCCTTTTGATGATATTCCCAATGATTTATAGTAAGATCGTAAAGGACCATAATAAGTTACGGTATAGTCATGTAAAGGTTTGGGAACTCCGCCGCGCATTCCACCGTCAATCCAATTTCTTGCCATAGTCCACTGGCCTCCTAACATTGGAATTTCGTAGTAATGCACATCTTTGTTAATACCATATTTTGGAAAAAATTCATCTGCCCAAGAGTTAATACATAATTGAGCTTTTTGTTTAAAAGCAACTGCCAAAACTGATGGTTTACCAATCAAAACATCTGGAAACTTCACATCATTACCTGAAAGAGATATCCCCTCAATAGTTGGAAATTTTTTTTCTAAAAAATTATCGCTTGCAATTAAAAAATTGAAAAAAATTGAAAAAACTAATATTGCTTTAATCATTATTCTTCTCCTTGAATTTGTATGGTAAATACAAAAGGTAGAAAACAAACATTACGATTGGGAAAAGTGGTATAACATGTAATGGTGGACTTGGGAAAAAGCTCATTAAAGATTCGCCGGTAGGCGCTTTCATCAAATACCATAAATTAGCTTCAAAGCCAGGTTCGCCTCCAACCAATACATTTATTATGTATACTACTGGAAGTATATAAAGAGAAAATTTTATAGCATTTTTATAAGATTCAAATGTGATATTCTGCTTAATTCCAATTGCAATGTATAGTAGTGCGAAAAATAATAAACCATGTCCAGAAAATAATGTAATAAAATCTAAGTCAGGAAAAGTGAACTCAATATCTGGAGTGAAAAGAGCCATTGTTCCTCCCCCAAGACCCCAGAAGTATGCAAAATCGAAAAACTTTTGATTTCGTGTTAATAAAAAGAGTCCTGTAGCATAAGATGAAAAATGGCATGCATGTAAAGGAATAGTGTTCGTCCAATTATAATCTTCTGGACTAAAATAATTCAAATAAAATGGTTTTAACAATTCATTAAAAATTAAAAGGTAAGCCAAAATCTTTTCAAACATAGCATATCTAATTTCATCGTAATCATTTTTAACATAAAAAGAGAAAGCAAATGAAGCTCCAAAGATTATAAATAGAGTTAGCAAATGAGTTGAACCAAATAATATGAATTCGTTTGATGTCATGAAGTGAATCTAAATAAAATAATTAAATTTTCATGCAATTAAATCAAGTCCATTGCAAATGCTAAAAACAAAATCATCAAAATTGATCTTGACGTCCATAATATGGTTCTAATCCAGTTTGTACAAATTAACTTGGATATTTTTTCTGTATTTTTTTCTTTCGATAACGCATTGTGTAAAGGCACTTGAATTAAAAATGTAGATAACCAAATCAATACAACAATAATCAAATTTATAAGGAATACAGTTTGAATAGCATTGTTGAAATTTTGGTACCAAAGCATTATCGAAGTTACAAGCTCAGCAAACATTAATGGCATTGCCAAAATAGAAATTCTGATAGAATGAAAATTATGATATGCTGGAAACTTATCTTTAGAAATGTACCTCATTGATGGATAGTGTACCAACTGTATAGTCCAAATTAAACCTACAGCAACAAATGATAATACAAGATTAAATAGAAAAATAAATGACATCTAAACAACAGAATAGTTAGTTAACATTGATGTAGCCATTGCAATCATAATAATATTCTCAATAAATGTGGCTTCAGTCATAGGAAGTTTTAAAGCTGTACCTAAACACGCACACCTAATTGATTTCTTGTCTAATAATGTTTTTGTTACCCCAATCGTTGTGATTCCTAAAACAATTAGAGTAATAATTAAAGCAATTTTAATCTCGAATCGCATCAACAACATTAACCCCAATCCAGTCTCGATAAATGGGTAAATCCATCCATATATTGGCAATCTTTTTGCTAATGGATCATACATGCTGAAAGATTCAGGAAAGCCTTTAAGATCTAACATTTTAAAAAAACTAAAAACTATGTAAAACAATCCCATGAAATCCAACATGACTTCAGAAGAATTCCAATTTTTAAAATTCATTAATACACTTGCAACAGATATATAAATAAGTATAATCAAGAGGGGTTTAAGTTGCTGTAACTTAGATTTTTTTTGATCACTTTCGATGCCTGGCTCATTGATGAGTGCATCAAAATCATCAACTATCTTTTCTTCTATATGAAACTTTGATGGTAAAGCATTTTGAAGTTTTGATATTTCAATATTGCTTTTCATAAAAATGATTGCTTCAGCTTTTTCGAGATTCACTTCAACAGATTCAATTTCCGGTATTTCATTCAAATTTTGATGCACAGTTGATTTACAACTATTACATGTCATTCCAGATATTGTATAAGTTTTTTTCATTTTGAATTATTATCCATTAATTTAAATACTATAAATGAAAAACAAATTAATTCTATTTGTATTAGCCGCTACTCTTCTTATTTGGTATCAATTAACAAAGGTTGAGGATGAATTTGAACTACCCATTTTTACTCCTGCAGATTTGAGGCCGACGCTAGTCCATCCTAGTCTTATTGGAAAAACAACTCATGAAATACCAAATTTTTCATTTACAAATCAATTTGGTGATAAAGTAAGCAATGAGGATGTTCAAGATAAGTTATATGTAGCAAACTTTTTTTTTACTTCCTGTCCATCAATATGTATCGATTTAACTAATAACTTAAAAATAGTTCAAAATGCTTTCGATGATGAAATCATAATATTATCACATTCTGTAGATCCAGAGATAGATACTGTTGAACGATTAATGAAATACCAAGAAATCAATGAAATAGATGGAAATAATTGGTTTTTATTAAGGGGCGATATAGATGAAATCATTAAAATGGCACAATTGGGATATTTCGCCATAGTGTTGAAAATAGTTTAATTCATACTGAAAATATTGTTCTGGTTGATAATCAACAAAGAATAAGAGGAGTTTATAATGGTACCTCTGAACTCGAAATGAGCTATTTAATTGATGATATTAATAGGCTACTTAATTAAATCTTAAAACTATTAGATATCATATTCCCCATGCTTAAAGCAAATATAAACGTAGCTATAAGGTGGTAAACTGCTATATTCATTTTGTCAATATGTAGAAAAAATAATGTGATGCTAGCAACAAAAAAAATGAATTGCAGACAGAAGAGTATTTGATTTTTTCTCGATAACTCTGGGAAGAAAAATCTTAAAAAAATTAACCACTTCACAAATTTATTTTTTAAAAATTTCATGCAACCAACTTTCTTACTGCTTCAATCCAAGCATCGTAATCGAATGCTTTACCCTGAATGTATTTTGCTACTTCTTTATGGGGTAATATTAAGAACTTTTCTTTGTTAATGCCCTGAATAGCTTCTTCAGCGACTACATCCGCTGATAATAACCCATCTTTTAATAATGGATGATTTTCAGGTAGTTTTCCAAATGATCTGACCATATCAGTATCAACTAACTGAGGACATAAAGCAGATACTTTAATACCATCATCTCCATACATAATTGAAAGATTTTCAGCAAGACCCATTGCAGCATGCTTTGTAGTTGCATAAGCTATAGCTCCAGGCATATTTAATAAGCCAGCAGCAGATACAGTTAACATAATGTATCCTGAACCTTGTTTTTGCATTTGGGGAATCAGTACCTTAGCAGCATGAATGTGGGACATAACATTAACATCCCAATTTTTTTGCCAGTCACTTGTTGAAGTTTCTAATGTTCCAAATTGCTGTATGCCAGCATTTGAACAGAATAAATCAATCGAATCATTTTTATCAATGATACTATTTAAAACAGATTGAAAATCGTCTTCATTTGAAACATCAACAACATAACTATCTGCGTTCAAAGAACTGGCAACTTCATTCAGTGAACTACTGATATCAATTAATGATATTGATTTTGGAGATTCTTGAACTATTCGCTTTGCAAGCGCATAACCGATTCCATTTGCAGCGCCAGTAATAACGATATTTTTATTATGAATGTTCATATGATTTTTGTACCCCAGGAAGGACTCGAACCTACATTTCTCTAAAGCTAAAATAATAAATATGATATGAAATTACTAACTAACTATACTGCTGATACATTGACTGCTTTGTCCCCTCTATCATCAGATTCAACCTCAAACTCAACCGCTTGGTCTTGTTTAAGAGTTTTAAAGTCATTTTCAGACACGATGCTAGAGAAATGTACAAAAACGTCCGTTCCATCTTCTTTAGTGATGAATCCGTAACCTTTTTTGTCATTAAAGAACTTTACAGTACCTTTTTCTTTGTCACTCATTTGTTTCTCTTTGTTAGTTAATAAAAATTTATGGAGCAATATAATTAGTTATTTAAGTAATACCAATGAAATAAAATCTTTTAAGTTTTGCTTTGTGATGTTAAAAAATTTGGATTTTTAGAAAATACAAGCTGATAAGCGCCAAATAGTAATGCAGAATAAACTAAGTCACCCATTAATGAGGTACCGTAAAAAGGTAACGCCAAAGAGTAACATTGAACTAATCCTGTCAAAGTCTTTGCATACATTGGACTAAATGCCCATACTCCAAAGTTTGAAATAAGATAAAAAATTGTAGATCCAGATAAGCTTGCAAGAACAACTTTTCCTGTTGAGATTTTATTTAAAAATGAACTACCCATGAGAGCAACCAATACAATTGCACCATATGTCCATATCATACCGGAATTTAAGACTGTAAAATCTGTAAAATATCCTGCATATATATAGTTATTCATGAATAAATCACTTATCCAAAATCCAACAAGAGGTATCATAATAGCTAGGAGCTTATTTGATAAAGAATAGCTTGATAGCAATGTTACTGCAATTAATGGAGTAAAATTGTACGGATGAGGTAAAATTCTACCAAAAAATATAATTGCTATAAACAAAACTATTAGTAATAAATTTTTTTTCAATTGAGTTCTCTTAAATGTTTTTTACCGTGATCATCAAAATATAAGTTAACAAAATTATTCAAATTGTTTAACAGTGATGTGGTATTATTTGTATTTATAGTTTGTTTACATTTCATTGCATCCAATAAAATATTGTGTAAAGCAGTTAATTGCGCATGATACAAGTCTTTACTTTCCTTTGAATCGTCTTTCAGCTTTATTCTTTGAGTTAAAAAATATTCACTAACTATATTTTGAATTTCTTGCGCGTGCTCTTCTTTATTAATGATCCATCTTGTAACTTGATTTTGCTGTTCAAGATCATTTTGATTTGATGCTATATAATTCATTGATTTTAAGATTGTTAAGGTATGCTCTTCAATCATCTTCACTCTCATTGTGTCATCGTAAACTCCGCAAGGAATTTGACAATGAGCATGAAGCTGTGTTGCAAACAATAGTAAAGCTGTGAAAATAAAACTTAAGAATTTCATGAAAGAAAATTATACAAAGTATTCTTGATATACAAAATCAAAATCGTTTAAAATTTGTTTTTTGGTAAAACCATAATCTTCAATGGTCTTATTTTGGTGTTTTTTGACATATTTTTTTGATGCATAATCGGAAACTTGTTTTTGGAATTTTTGAGTCATTTTTTTACCAGTAAATTTATAAAACGATTTAATACTGTTTTCTAAATCGTTTGTAATTTGAGGATAAGTCAATGTTATAAATTGTTTTTTATTAAGTTTCGACTTTACTTTTTCAGTCTCTTTATACCATTCAATTATTTCAGCATAAGTTTCTTTCCTTAATAACTTCATTTCTTTATCTGAAAGAAGATTTCCAAATTTTACATTTTCTTGAAGCGAAAAATAGGAAGGTAAAGTTTCTAATGGATCTCTAACTAAAAAAACAAATTTTGCATCCGGAAAGACTCTTAAAATTGAATCAATTTTAAATATAAAAGGATTCGATTTTGATAAGTGTGGTCTATTTTTATTTAAAAATGCCTGTCTTTGGAAAAAATCTTTACAAAACAACATGGATCTAATATTTCTATTTTCATTTTTAGAGTTATCTCTATAAACATACTTCATAAAATCTTTAGTTTTTGAATCAAATTTTAACCATGGAATAAAATGATTAGATATCCATAATGAATCTAGCTTATGAATAAAAAGAAGCATCTCATCTTCTTCAACATTATCAAGCTTGACTTGATGACCTTTATTTTTTTTCTCAATTTGATCCATTTTAAAATATGTTAACGCATATGATAAGATTGAAAGAAATTTTCTTAAGGATAAAGATGGTATAATCAAATCCCAAGTTTTAGAAGTTGAAAACTGATTTGAACTGGCTAGAAGCTTATGAAAAAATGTTGTACCGCTCCTGTTAACCCCCATAATAAATACAGGTTCTTTAACTTTAGCTTTTTCAAATTCTGGGACTAAAATATAGTCTAAGAATAGAAAAATTCTATTAATGATAAGTAATACTGGATAAAGAATAAGGAATAAAATAAAGAATAAATATTTTTTATGACGGAATAATACTGTTAGCGATGTACTATAAATTCCAAAAGTAGAATTTGATTGAAACATCCAGAAATAACTTCTTATTCTTTATCTTTCTTTGTTGTAGCTTTTTTCTTTGGTGCTGCTTTTTTAGGTGCAGCTTTCTTTTTTGGAGCCGCTTTCTTTTTTGGTGCAGCTTTTTTAGGCTTTGTTTCTACAACTTTTTTATTTTTAAGTAGTTCAGCTCTTTTTGCTTTTAACTTTAAACGTCTTTTCTTCTGTTTGCGTTTTGCAATTTTTTGTTTTTTATTCACTTTGATTTATCTCCCTTAAAAATCATAATATAGAGGGCAATATGTGCAGCTATAAATACTACAAAAAAGTATAATGGAAATAATAAATCATGCCAAAAGTTGCTCATAAAAATCCTTTCTTATTTTAAGTCTCTTTTTAAAAATTGAACTTCTACAGAATAGTCATAACTCTCCAAAGTTCCGCCTTCTGTAAATTGCGAACCACATTCTTCAAAATCAAACCTTTTATGAAATCTAATTGAACCTGGGTTGGGTGGCATTATATTTACTTCACATAAAATAGAATCATATCCCTCCAATGCTGAAAAATAAATTAAATCAGTATAAAGAGCAGACCCAATCTTCTCATTTTGAAATTTTGGAAGCACTGAAATACGATCAATATATACAAAATTCGAATATCTTTTAGATACCCATTGATAATTTGGGCTATCATATTCTTTGTCTTCAGGAAGGCAAAGCAAAAATCCCGCAAATTCATTATTGAATTTGGCAACTTTACAATAATTGGCTTGATTTAAGAGTAATTCAAGTCTTTTATTTTTCAAAAAACCTACCTGTGGCTTATTAATGTTATTTGACTCAAGAATGAAATCAAACATATCCTCCGAAAAATCAATCAATTCAATCATTATTATCTATTAAATCCTTTCCGCCATTACATACTACAGAGCCTTGAATGCCATACTTTCTACCCTCATTGTATATATACTTATACATGAGATCACCATTAACATCCCAAGCTTTTTGCTCGCCATCTTCAAGTCCATTTTTAAACTGTTTATGGGTAAATAAACTACCATTTTGATGCCATTGAAAATGTTCCCCAACACTCATATCACTCCCAAATTGAAAACTATATTTTTTGTTACCATTTTCCCACCATCCTTGATGGTGGCCATCTTTTTTACCCTTTTTATACTTCCTTTTTGATTTTAAAGTTGTGCCATCGTTATATGTAGTTGTAATTGTTCCTGAAAATTCAGTTACTCTGACATAACGTGATATTTCCATTCCATCGATAAGATTGTTTTCTGCTACAATAATCTTGTTTTGGCAGGAAAATAAAAGTAAAGAAGAAAAAAGTATTACAAACTTAGTTGGTATAGTAGCCGCCACCATTAAGCGATCCATATTTACCTCTAAACCCGCCTAATAAATATGGCGAAGTTGAGGTAGCATGATAATGATATGTCCCTTCCTGATACTCATCTGTTGCATGAGAATGTCCATTAAGCTCATCAAGATTAGATGGATATTGGCCATTAGATTGTTCTGTTGGTCCATATATAGGAAACCCATCTAAAGAATACCCGATTAACATAGATGAACTTTCATTAAATGTTAAATATGTAGGCTCCCAGTGATAATGATATTGTCCAGTTTGTTGAGGGTGTCCGTAATAATTATCAAAAGAAGGAATTTCATTATCTAGCGGTTGATTATTAGGACCTGCATACTGATTATAAAATGGAACTCCGCTTATAGAAACTCCAATTGGGCCCAATGGTGTACTTGAAACAGCACTAGAAACTGAAGGATTTAATGGAATATAAAATTTAAAATTTTGCTCTGATATCAAATTAGGATTTACTACCATCGTGGAATGAGGTGATACATAATTTGGATGTCCAGCTCCCCAATAAGGCGATGGATGATTTGGAACTCCAGCAGATTCAACAATAACATAATTTCCCGAAACATATACATCAGTATATTCTGAAATAAACTTTGAAAATCCGCCTGGTAATTCTGTATTATCAGAACCACCTCCCATATTATTATCTCCATTATCTAAATTATAAGAAGATGTTGAAGAAGAATCGCAACTGTAAAGAAATAGAGCAGTAAAGATATAAAATAAATAATTTTTGTAAAATTTTATTTTCATAGCATTAATTATATAACGTTTATTTTAAAAGTGCAATTTATGTTTCCATTAATGGAGCAGTAGGTGCAACTGCATTTTCAGCAACTCCAACGAAAAATGCTGTAAACCCAATAAATAAGGTTAATGCAACAATCATTAAGATAAATGCCACTATACATACTCCAACAGCTCTTACTGTACTATTAAAATCAAGAGCTTGTCTTACAGCAATAGTCATTGCAGCAAGTTGTAAGATGGTTACAACAGGATCAACAAAAGCACTTATGATCGGAACAATTTTTAAAACTACAAGCAACCCTGGAGCATAGGCGAATCCTAGAGTCCTAATTAATTCTCCAGTGTTAGATTCGGTTTCTGGTTCTGGTAAAATTCTTGTTCCAACAAAGGCAATAAAAAATGCCCATATGAGAAACCTAATAAGACTACCTAAAATACCTTGAACTAAGGCAATGGGAGCAAATCCTGCAATCATGAGACCTTGAACAATTGAAACTAAAGCGACTGTCATCATCGCTTGATCGGTAAACTTTTTATCTTTTTCAACCTCTTCATAAAAAGCAACATCTAAAAATATAGCTTTCTTAAGTCTTTGAAAGTAATTCATCTTACAGCTCCCCTTCTATGCATGTAGTATCAAAACCGCCTCTAGTATTATAAATAGTAGTTATTTTTAACCTTGATGTGTTTAATAATGATTTTAAATCATCATAAATTCTTTTAGTTGCTGCTTCTTGATATATTCCAACATTTCTGAAGCTGACAAAATAATATTTTAACGATTTAAGCTCAACGCACTTTCCACCTTCCGGGTAATATTCGATTATTACATCTGCTAAATCAGGAAGACCACTGAACGGGCATACGGCACTAAATTCTCTTGTAGTAGTTTCAATGTACTGATTCTTACTATCAAAATTAAAAGTTTCAAGGTATGATGAATCAATATGTTCTTCGCTTAAAAAGCTAAATTCTTTTCCATCTGCTTTAGGCATTTTTCTCTCCATAGTATTTGCATCCATAGCTATTGCCTTCACTAACTGATACTGATGACAGACCTGAAAGATCATTCTCTAACTTATTCCAAATCCACATTGCTACATGTTCAGTTGTTGGGTTTGATAACCCTTCAATATCATTAAGATATTTATGATCAAGAGCTTTATGAACTTTTTCCTTGAACAAGTTATCTATATCATAGAAATCCATAATCCACCCTTCGTCTGTAAGTTGATTTCCCGAAACCTTAATAGTGACAGTGAATGTATGACCGTGAAGCTCTCCGCACGGATGATTATCACGCAAAGCAGTTAATTTTCTTGCAGCATGGAATTCATATTTTCTTTTTAGTCTAAACATATCAATCTATACCCATTATTTTATGTGTTTGTAGGCTTAAACGCCATAGCGGATTTTCGATACAGTAAGATACACTTTGCAAGATATTTCTTTGTAAATCTTTCCCATCCATGGGTTGTAGAAAAAAATGATCGAAATCATAATTTTTAAACTGCTCAGGGTTCAAGCCTTCTTGAGGATAAACCAATTTTAGTTCATTTCCATAATCAAGATTAAATTCAGCCCCTTTTTTTGGGCTAACACATATCCAATCTATATTTTTAGGAGGAATTATTGTTCCATTGGTTTCAACTGCAATTTTAAAATTTTTATTATGCAGAATATCAATCAGTTCTTTATTTAACTGCAACAAAGGCTCCCCACCTGTAAATACAACAAATTTTTCCTGAGACTCTTTCTGCCATAATTCATCAATTTTACTAGCTAATTGTTCTGCGCTTGAATATTTCGCACCATTTATTCCATCCGTTCCAACAAAATCTGTGTCGCAAAAATTACATATAGCTTTTTCTCGATCTTTTTCAAGCCCTGTCCAAAGATTGCAACCAGAAAATCTACAAAATACAGCATCTTTTCCTGTATGGAATCCTTCCCCTTGAAGAGTTAAATAAATTTCTTTTACAGAATAACTCATATATAATTTGTTGGATCGTTTATCCCCGCAGAAGCAAAACCCTCTTTTCTAAGAATGCAAGCATCACACTCTCCGCAAGATAACCCATTTATGGATGGATCATAACATGAGTGAGTCAGCTTATAATCAACATTCAATTTGGTCCCTGCTAAAATTATTTCTGCTTTTGTTAAACTAATCAATGGAGTATGAATTTTTATTTTATCATTTCCTTGTGCAAATTTAGTTCCCTCATTTGCCATCTTTTCAAAAGCTTCAATAAACTCAGGCCTACAATCTGGATAGCCGCTGTAATCCAATGCATTTACACCGATGAATATATCAAAAATATTATTTACTTCAGCATAAGCTAGCGCGTAAGAAAGGAATATTGTATTTCTAACTGGAACATATGTTATTGGAATTTCTTTTCCAATATCTTGATTCTTAGGCACTTCGATATTATCAGTAAGAGCAGAATTTCCAAATTGTCCTAAATCAATTGTAATTAATTTAATTGGTATATCTGCTATTTCAGCAATTTTCTTTGCTGCTGAAATTTCAAACTTATGTCTTTGTCCATAATCAAATATAAGCGCTGTCACATCATAATTTTCTAAAGCAATGTTTAAAACTGTAGCAGAATCAAGACCGCCACTAAGCAATACAATGCATTGTTTTTTAATTTTTACACTCATGAGGATTTAATTTAAAAAAAAATGGCTTATAAGATTGCCTCTAAATAATTTATTCGATGCCATCAATATCTGTTATCATATCAACATATAATAAGCCTCATTTTTTAGAAAAAGTGCTTACTGGATACTGCTTTCAAACTTTTAATGATTTTGAAATCATTATTGCAGATGATGGATCTTCAAATGAAACTAAAGAAATGATTGCAAAATTTGATCAATTACTTCCCCAAAAAATTTATCATGTTTGGCATGAAGACAACGGGTTTAGAAAATGTAAAATATTAAATGCTGCAATAATGAAATCTTCAAATGATTATTTAGTTTTTTCAGACGGTGATTGCATTCCTGATTCCCACTTTTTAGAAACACACTCGAGATTGGCTCAAAAAAATTATTTTCTTTCTGGTGGTCATTTTCCTATCACAGAAACAGTATCCAATTTATTAACAATAGAAGATATCAAATCTCAAATCTGCTTCACTAAAAAGTATCTTTTAAAACAAGGTCAACCAATCGGAAAAAACTATTTTAAGCTAGTAAAAAATCAATTTTTAGCAAACGTGTTAGATCAATTAACTCCAACTAAATCAACTTTTAATGGTAATAATTCATCTGCTTGGAAATCAGATATTATCAAAGCAAATGGATTTGATGAACGAATGGAATATGGAGGTCTTGATTGTGAGCTTGGATATAGATTAAATAATAATGGCATCAAATCTCTTCAAGTAAGAAATAGAACAACTGTACTTCATCTTTATCATACAAGACCCTATAAAAATAAAGATGCAGTTGCAAAAAATAGATTAATCAGAAAATCGACAATCGACAATAAGATAACCAAAACTGATTTTGGAATTTATTAATGCAAAATCTTAAAAGTTCAAACGCTAAAAGACGAAAACTTTTATATTATCTTTACTATACACCTTTGGTATATTTTTTCCCGAGTATAATTTCCAGATTGAGGCTCAAAAACATATTAAATAATAGTTTTCAGGAAAAATATGTTGAATCAAGAGTAGGATATTATTTTAAAAAAACTTCAAAGTTTAACATTTCAAATAAAGGGAAAAATTCATCTGAACTATTTTGGAATCAATTTTTTAAAAATAAACAGAATTCACATTTTATAGATTTTTACATGTTGTTACAGTTTTTTAATAAGAATAATAAAGTAGACTTCATCTATTCAACAAAAAATTATATTGATAGCAATGTTGCTAAAAAGCATCCTTTACATCCAACATTTGTTAAATCAAGACCTATTGGTTCTGATAACCAAAATTCTATATTACTAAAGTTAAATCAGGTAAAGCTTTTTCATTTTATAAATGATCCCAAAAAATTTGAAAATAAAAAAAATCAAGGAGTATGGAGAGGAAACATTAGAAATAATCCTCTTCGGAAATATTTTGTTAAAAATTTTTATAAATCTCCCCTATTTGACATAGGACAAACTAAACCCAAAGAAAATGTACCATGGATGAAAAGTTTTATGTCAATAAAAGATCAACTTGATTACAAATTTATTTTCTGTCTTGAAGGAAAATGTATTTCAACAAATCTTTACTGGGCGATGAGCTCGAACTCAGTTTGTGTTATGCCTAAACCAAAGTATGAGAGTTGGTTTATGGAGGGAAAGCTTAAAGATGGAGTACATTATATAAAGGTTAAAGATGATTTTTCTGATGCAGAGGAAAAAATTGAATTTTATATGAATGAAAATGATAAATGTCTTGAAATCATCGATAATGCAAAAAAATTTGTTAGACAATTTAAAGATGTAAAACAAGAGAGATTAATTCAGCTTTTGATATTAAAGCAGTATTTTAAATTAACAGGACAATATGAATAAAAAACTAACAATATTTTTTGACGTTCAAGAACTATACTACTTGCCTCAATACTTACCAGTATTTAAACAACTTCAGAAAGATACTATTTTTGAGTCAAAATTTATTTTTCACCATGGAAAATTTGATGATGTAATTAATAAAATTATCGCAGATGAATGCTTACCTGCTACATGGGTTCAAGATAAAAATTATGCACTTAAGTTTTACTTATCAGAAAAACCGGATTGGATATTTCTTGGTAATACCTTTCCAGAATTAGATAAAATTCATATCCACAGTAAAACAGCACAACTAGGACACGGCGTAGGTCCCAAAAAAAGCTATTATTCAAAATCAGATACCCCTACAACGGTTAGATTTGTTGAAAGTGATTATCGCTTTAAAAGGCTGTGCGAAATGTACCCAGAAGATAATTTTCAAAATGTTGGTTTTTGTAAAATGGATCCAATTATTAATGGTGAAGAAGGTGGGATTGATTTCACAACTCTTGGATTGGATAATAATAAAAAAACAATTCTGTATGCTCCAACTTTTTATCCAAGCAGTATAGAGCGTTTTTCAAAAAATTTTCCTGTTGATTTAGAAAATTATAATATTATCATTAAACCACACTTTTTTTCAATGAGTAAGCAAAAATATCTTAAACAACGAGAGTTGCTACATCATTGGGAATCATTTAAAAACACATACCTAGCAAAAGTAGATGATTATTCACTTTTACCATTTTTGAAATCTGCTGATTTAATGATTAGCGATGCTTCAAGTGCAATCATTGAATTTGCTGCGCTTAATAAACCAGTGTTATGGTGTACCTTCTTACAACTCAGATGGAATTATAGAGGAATCTTTTCCTATAGATTTAAAGCAAGGATGGATAAAGACTATGATGATTATGGTCAAATTGCTGAACCTGCAAATTCATATAATGAAATGATTGTTAAAGCGAAAAATCTTTTAGATTCTAATTTTACATCATCTAATAATGCAAAAGAATATCTAGAGAAACTTGCAGGAATCCTTGACGGAAATGCCAGTAAAAGAATTGTCACTTTTTTATTAGAAAATTGCTAGTATATAAAGCTCAAATATTTTGAGTAACACAAAAGGATAAAATGAAAAAAATTGGATATACTACAGGAGTATTTGACCTATTTCATATAGGACATCTAAATATTCTCAAAAGAGCAAGACTGGAATGTGACCATCTAATTGTTGGTATTACTACGGACGAACTATGTGAATCAGCTAAGAATCAAAAACCTTTCATACCATTCCAGGAACGAATGGATTTAGTTGAGGCAGTAAAATATGTTGATGAAGTAGTTCCTCAAACTAGTTATGATAAAATGGAAGCTTGGAATAATTTGAAATTTGATAAAATGTTTGTTGGTGATGATTGGAAAGGTACTGATCAATGGAATAAAATTGAAAAAGAATTCTCTCAATTTGGAGTTGAAATAATCTACTTTCCATACACCACTCATACCTCCAGCACAATTCTTAGAAAAATTTTGTCTAAAAGCTAAATAGTTTCAAATAACTTTCACAAAATCATAAATTAAAATATGAATATTCTCTATGGGGTAAATGCAACTGGAAATGGCCATATATCTCGTTCAAGAATCACAACAATATCAGAATTAAAAAAAAGAGGTCATAACGTTACTGTTCTTTTTAGCGGTAGAGATGTTAAAGACTTTTTTGATCTTGAGGAATTTAGACCATACATTATTAAAAAAGGCTTCACCTTTGTATTCAAAAAAGGAAAATTAAATGTTTTCAGAACATTATTGAATATTGATCTCATTCAATTTGTGAGGGATGTTTTTAATATTAAAAAAGAATATGATGTGATTGTTACCGACTTTGAGCCTATATCAGCCTATGCAGGAAGAAAACTAGGAATTCATTGTATTGGAATTGGACATCAATACTCTTTTCTAAAAAAAATACCCAAATCGTTTAAGATGAAACTTGCTAGTTTATTTTTTTTAAGATTTTATACCCCTATAAATAGTACAATCTCTTCACATTTTTACCATTTCAATCAATCCATACTACCACCATTTATCGAAGAAAGTTTAAAAAATCAAGATGCGGTACCAATAATGAAAAACACTTTCCTTGTTTATCTCCCTTGGGAAGAACAAGATCAAATGGTTTCAGCTTTAAATTCTATCAAAGGTAATGAATTCATTTATTATTCTTCAGTTGATAAAGTGATTCAAATTGGTAATGTTACACTAAAGCCTTATTCCAATAAACACTTTAAAAAAGATTTAATTGCTTGCAACGGTTTAATAACTAATGCTGGGTTTCAATTGCCAGCTGAGGCTATTTACTTAGGTAAAAAAATTCTATGCAAACCTCTTTCAGGACAGCCTGAACAAGAACATAATGCCAAAACATTAAAAAGACTGGAACATGCGACTGTATGTGCAGAATTCACAAAAGACGAAATTGAAATGTGGATTCGAAATGGTAAGCAGAAAAA
>LUMP01000260.1_pt1 | contig 20327 bp, 25 predicted proteins | sample 729641 | NCBI WGS metagenome assembly LUMP01 (sample SAMN03860260, study PRJNA289734) | marine metagenome | biome: seawater column; feature: ocean; material: water; isolation source: Red Sea water column Station 12 - depth 47m | place: Saudi Arabia: Red Sea | collected 2011-10-15 | depth 47 m | reverse complement strand
AACTGAGGTGCGCTTAAGTGATAACCAAAAAAGTTTAGAGATAACTATCCAAACGTTTACTCATGATGTAGAAGCGCTATTAAAGAAAGCTGATTTTAACCTGGCCAATTTAGGTTCTGAGCGTGAAAACAAAGACATCGATGATTTTATAATAGATTATCTTTCAGATAATTTTATTATACAAGATCATTATTGGAGATATCTTGGAAAAAAAATTGATGGAGATTTCACTCTATTTTTTTTAGAAATTGATAAATTTAATTCACCGTCAAATGTAGCTGTATTTAATACAATTTTTATGGATATGTATGAAAAGCAACAAAACATCATGAATGTTTATGGAACTAAGAGCGTTCAATCTTCTACTATGACTGTTGAAGAGCCGGCGTTTAAGTTTGAGCTTTAGCAGTTTCTTGATTGCCAACATACCAGATATATATTCCGCTAAGCATCATCACTATACATAGAAGTTGGCCCATGCTTAAATCAAAAAGAATAAATCCTAAGTGAGCATCTGGCTCTCTAAAATATTCAATGAAAAATCGTACAAATCCATAACCAAACACATACGTACCACTATTAAATCCAAGTTTATTATGTTTGTTAAATGAGTTAATTACATAATAAAGAATAATTCCTTCAAACAACGCTTCATATAATTGTGATGGATGTCGTAATACATTATCTCCTGCATTTGGGAAATACATTCCTATAGATGCTTCAGTTGTTCTACCGTACAGTTCTCCATTGATAAAGTTTCCAATTCTACCAAAAAAATAGCCCAAAGGAATAGCAGCGGTCAAAAAGTCTGCTAATTCAAATAAATGCAATTTTACTTTTCTACTAAAAAGCCAAATTGCAGTAACCACTCCAATAACCCCTCCGTGGTAAGACATACCCGCAATACCAGTAAATACCCAATTACCATTATAATATTTGAAAGGAAGCAGAATTTCTAATGGATTGGAAAGGTAATATTCAAAATTATAAAAAATGACATATCCAAATCTTGCTCCAATTAATAATCCAATAAAACACCATGATAACAAGTCTTCAAATTGCTCTAGGTTAATTTTATTAAACTTGTTTTGCTTAATTTTTTTACTGCAGAGAATATATACTACACCAAAAGCAACAAGATACATTGTTGAATACCAATAAATAGTTAAGGGACCAATTGAAATTAGTACCGGATCCATTTTTGAGGGTAAAGTTTGCCACCATGATAGGAAATCCATATAGAAAGATACAAAAAATACTTTGTAACCTAAAAAAAATTATATAACCTCGAATACAAACTATGATTTTATCAGGAAAAGAAATTCTTAAACGTAAAGATCAAGATATCATCATTGAACCTTTCAATGAAAATCAGATCAATCCAAATAGTTATAACTTAAGACTCCATAATGAGTTGATGGTTTACGAAAATAGCCCTCTGGATATGAAAGAAGATAACTCTGCTAAGAAAATTATTATACCAGAGGATGGATTGTTGCTTGAAAGCAGAAAGTTATATTTAGGAAGAACTATAGAATATACTGAGACACATAATCTAGTACCAATGCTTGAAGGAAGATCATCGGTTGGTAGATTAGGGCTCTTTGTTCATGTAACAGCAGGATTCGGTGATGTTGGATTTAAGGGTTATTGGACTTTAGAGATTTTTTGTGTTCAACCAATAAAAATTTATCCTTCTGTTGAAATTTGTCAAATTTTTTATCACTCCGTAGAAGGTGATGTAGAGCCTTACAAGAGTGGAAAATATCAAGGGAATAAAGATATTCAAACCAGTATGCTCTATAAAGATTTCAAAAAAGATGAATAAAATTTTAATCTTCCCTTTCATCGTATTAATAAAATTTTATCAAACACTAATTTCACCATTACTAGGTTCAAATTGTAGGTTTCAACCTACATGTTCGGAATATTGTATGGGCTCTTTAAAAACATGGGGCTTATTTAAAGGGCTTTATTTATCTGTAAAGAGAATTATGAAATGTCACCCATGGGGCGGAAAAGGCTATGACCCTGTTCCAAGAAAAGATTAAATATGTATGAACTTATTGAAAGCTTAGAATTAATTCTCAATAACAATTTTACTTATTCTATTATTTTTATCTTAGGTATGTTTCACGCTCTTGAACCTGGTCACGGAAAAACTTTGATTTTAGCATATCTAAGCGGTGGATCGTTACGATTTTCTGGTTCATTAAAAATCATTACTGGACTTATTATCACACACTTTCTGTTATTTTCACTAATTGCTTTTTTATTTAAAGCAGGCGGAGAAAATTTTCCGATTTTGGGTTATATAGGCCCTGTTTTAATTATATGTCTTGGTGCCTATTTGTTAATAAGGTCTTTAAAAGAAACAAGGCATGATAATGAAGAAGAATGTAATAATCCAATGCATTTTCATTTCAATGATACAAAATATGCAAGTCCATTCATTACTGGATTGGTAGCAGGATCAATCCCGTGTCCTTCTGCTATAGCAGTATTGCTTATTGCTGCAAATAAATTTCAAGATGATTTCATTACATTATATTCATCTATCTTCATTTATGTCTTGGGAATCGCTCTGACATTGATAGGGATAATGACTTTATTCTTGTTGTTTAAAGATAGATTTGTAAGTCAATTAAACTCTGTTAATAAAAAATTTAATACAAACATAGTTGCAGCAATTCTAATTATCACAGTAGGAATATTATATTTTATGTTTAGTTTTTTAGGAATTGAGCATCAACACTAGTCATGCTGAACAAATTCGAACTGTTCTTTTTTGTATCCTAGCTCTTCAAGTGAAGTTATAATTTTTTTGTATTCTTCATCTGTTATTTTTGGTGTTCTTCCCATAATCCAGCCCATGGTGTTTTTAGGATAACCAACAGCCATATATTCATAGTTATTATCGACATAAACGATTTTAAATGGGAATTTCATAAATGGAATGAAAGGTTTCCTCATTTGAATGGTCCATTCTGCATTAGAAATTTTATTGATTACAGTACCTTTTTGCTTAATCTGTCTTGCTTGACCATCTTTGATAGCATCATAGGTAATATCAATAGTACCATCTTTATTTAAAACGTAAGTATCTGAAGAGTTCGTAGCTCCTTTTTCGATCATATTAGGTACTAAGGCAATGACAAACCATTTGCCCATAAATTTATTTAAATCTACTGATTCAACTGTTTTCATCGTGTCAGCTCCTTTTAAAAAACTTGCAAAGATCAAGAATAAGACTAGTAATGTTTTCATTTTAAATTTCTACTCCAATTTTTTTATATAACATACTTAAAGCAAAATATAATACTACCATGATTGAAATTGAAAGAAACATGCTTGGAATAAAATTGATTCTTTTTAAAAAATATGGCAACGTAATAAAAAATGATAATGAAGGCATAATCATTGCAAATACTCCATAGGAAAAATCAATTATTTTATCTACATCTTTAGTTTCAAAATAAATCCATGAAATTGTAATCAAGGAAATCATGGGAAGAGATACAATTATAGCCCCTAAGAGAGAGTCTCTTTTTCCAATCTCTGATGCGGCAAATATAATTAGTGCGGATATTAATATTTTTGCTATATTGAACATCAGTAAAATTATGGAATTAAATAATATATATCTAGGGTTTGCTTTAGCAACGTTTGCAGGATTAAGTACAGGGATTGGCAGCGGTTTAGCGCTTTTTACAAAATCATTTAATAAACGTTTTTTAGCTATTGCATTAGGCTTATCCGCTGGAATCATGCTATATGTATCTTTTGTGGAGCTAATGCAACTATCTTTTGAATCGTTAACAGCAATTTATGGAATGAATTTTGGTAAGTTGATAACGGTTACAGGATTTGTTGTTGGATTATTATTAATGCTGCTTATTGATCAACTATTTGATCATCATTCAATAGCAGATTTTATTTCTAGATCAGAAGATAAAAATGAATCTGTATTAATTAAAGCTGGCGTTTTTTCAGCAATTGCTTTGGCAATTCATAATTTTCCTGAAGGATTTGCTACTTTTACTGCTACCGTATATGATCCCGCTATTGGTGTTACACTTGCCACTGCAATAGCCGTACATAATATTCCAGAAGGCATTGCAGTTTCTGTTCCAATCTATTATGCAACTAAAAGCAAGCGAAAAGCTTTTTATATTTCATTTCTTTCTGGTCTCGCAGAACCAATTGGAGCATTAATCGGATTTCTAGTATTCAGAACTGTATTCAATGAAGCTTTATTTGGTATATCTTTTGCATTTTGTGCAGGAATAATGGTTTATGTTGCTTTAAATGAACTATTACCTGTTGCGAAAGAATATGGTGAGCCAAGTGATACAATCATTGGTGTAACAATTGGAATGATTATAATGGCTATAAGCTTAATTATGATGTATGCTTAATTAAGCTCAGTAATTATCTTAGCACCTAAACCTTTAATTCTATATTCAATTAAGTCAGATGCCATTTTATAGCTTGATCTTCTGTAAACTCAATTTTTGTAAAAACACCATTCACGATAACTTTTTTTTCTTTGGAATCTTCTGGAAAGATAATCACATCATCTTGAACTTTAACTCGAATTATTTGGCCAGAATCAGAATCTTTAATTTCTATCCAACAGCCTTTCATAGGGCAAACATCAACAATTTTACCTTCTGTAACAATTTGTTTGTCTAGAAATTGATTAGGATTATCAATTAAAGAAGATATTGATTGTATTGAATCATAATTGAAATCATCCCCATATAAGCTAATAGATTGATTATAATTTTGATTACATGAAAACAGTATAAATGAAAGAAAAATGAAAATCTTTCGAAACATTATAGTAAACCAGTTATTTCCTTTGAAAGAGGTTTTACAGATTTATCAAAAAATGCTACTAAATCACCGTCTTCATTCACTAGATACTTACAAAAATTCCAAGTAGGTTTTTTTTCATTCCAACCGTTTAAATCTTTATTGGTTAGCCAAGTATAGACCGGACTTTGGTTTCTACCTTTAGTTGTAATTTTTGAGAACATTTGAAACGTAACACCATAATTTTTTTCACAAAAATCAGCGATATCTGAATCAGAGCCTCTTTCCTGAAATAAAAAGTCATTTGCAGGAAATCCAAGTACAGCAACATCTTCACCATATAGATCATGAAGTTTTTGAAGACCTTCATACTGATAAGTATAGCCACAACTTGACGCTGTATTGACAATCAATACTTTTTTCCCTTTAAATTGTTCGAAATTAATCTCTTCACCATCAATTGATGTCGCTTTCAAATCATAAAAGCTCGCAATTGCTTTAGATTTTTCTAAAGGATCGTTCGTCTTTTTTGCAGTTAGCCCAACCAATAGAAAAATAATTCCTATTGAAAGAAAAGCTATTAATGCCATGTTACTTGATAATAATGTTTTTATCATATTTTTGCTTAAATTTGCCTGCGAAAGTACTATGTATTTAATTAAAAAAGAAGAATTATCTGGAACAGCTCTCTGGTTAAAAGAGAATTTTGAAGCAATATTTTTATGGTTTTGCGTTATATGTATTGTAGTTTCAGCTTTGTTTGTATTAAAACTATATTTGAATCGACAGAAATGAGAATTGTACAAATTATAATATTATTATTGTTAATTGCTTGTCAGAGTGAGACTTCAGAGAAAGATATTAAACCAGCTCAATCTCAAAGCAACATATTACAAGAATCTTCAAAGGAGAGCACACAACAACCTCAGAAAATAACAAATGGTATAGTATTCAAGGATGCTCAAGGTAATATACTTTCAGATACCGAAAAAGACAGTCTTGTTCAGTATATGGAAAATATTCAAGCACTCAGGAGATATGATCAGGAAAATAATAATACCGAATATATTTTATTTCAAAACTATGAAGATTTAAGAGGATTTGTACCTGATGATACCATTGAAAACCTTATTGAAGAAAATAGATTGCGAAGATCTGGAGGTCAAGGGGCTGTTCTTAACAAGAGAATTAATGATCAGTGGAAAGATAAGCCACTTCCAGAAGGAAATTTTTTACAAATGATTGATGGAAGTGTAAAATCTTTCTCTGATTATAAAGGAAAATTATTGGTAATTAATTTTTGGTATATTAATTGTGGGCCTTGTATCATTGAAATGCCTTATTTAAATGATTTAGTGAAAAAATATCAAAATGAAGACGTTCAATTTTTAGCTTTAAGCTTTGATACAGTTCTAGATATTAAATCTTTTCTTCAAAAAACAGAATTCATCTATGAGCATGGCTCAATATCAAGATCTTTAATGTATGATTTTACGCCAGTTTCTCCTGGACACTTTATTGTGGATAAAGATGGTATTATAAGAGATATCATTATAGGTGCTCCAAGAAATACTGAGATTATTTTTGACAAACTTGTCAATTTGATTGAAAAAAATAAAAAATAAATTCTAAAAACCTCATTCATTGAGTAAATTTTTCTGATGAAAAAAATATTATTAGTTATAATTGCATTGTTTTCTTTTACATCTGCACAGACACATATAGTCCCAGAAGGTTTTTCCGGTATTTCAGTTTCATTTAAACATGATCAAAATGTTGATTTTTTTGGAGAAGGTAAATTCCTTAGAGATAGTTATGAAAATGCAATTGGGTTTGGGTATATCTACGACGCCACTATAGGTATCGATTTATCATATGGGTATTCTCTTAATAATAAAAAAGATACATATAACTTTGATACAATTGACGGAGAATCTTCTTCTGAAAATGAAAATTTCAACTTTACTAAAAACTTTAGATCAGAAAATGCAAATGTTGGTGATAAAACTTTTTCATTTGGTCTTACTTATTACTTAAATGAAAGTCAAAATCTTTTTGCCCAAGATTTGCCTATAAACTTATCATTTGGTTTGAGATATGGAACAAAGAACTATAGTAGTGATGCATTAAAATTTTTAGATCAAGATTTTTACGGAAAGTTTTATGCTTTTGAATTTGGTGCTTACAAAGAAATTGAAACCAATGCTAGTTTTTATATGATTCCAAGATTAAAGCTGAGTGTTAGTAGCGAAAAGAATATTTATAATAATATGGCTACACTACCATCTGATTTACAAGATTCAGATACAGATTCATTTAAATTATCAAGCACTTATCTTGAAATTGCTCTCCCATTTATTTTAAATAATACATCGGCGGGACAACCTTTCATTGAGCCTAGTATAGCAAATAAATATGGAACTACGCACTTAGGTTTGAGATTTGGTTTTTTATTTTAACGTAATTTTATTTTAATATGGCTCATTCATTTAAGATTCATTCCGATATTTCTGTAGCTGAAACATTGCCATCATCTTTTTATAGAGATCCAATTATTTTTGAAAAAATTAAGCAGAACATTTTTCTTAAATCATGGCAATTCATTGGAGATAATTCACAAATAAAGCTTAATAACTCATTTATGCCACAGACAATACTCGACGGTTTTTTGACAGAACCTATCGTGATAACTAGAGACAATAACAGCGAAGTTCATTGTCTCACAAATGTCTGTACTCATAGAGGTAATATTGTTGCACTTGGACCTGGAAAATCTAAGAAATTAACTTGTTGTTACCATGGAAGAACATTTGATTTAGATGGAAGTTTTAAATCAATGCCTGAATTTGACCAAACCAAAAATTTTCCATCGGAAAATGACAATCTACATAGCTTCCCAATTGAAGAATGGGGCCCTTTTTTATTTGCTGGAATGAATCCTGAATTTGAATTTAAAAGTGTGTTAGATGTTATGGATGAAAGAATTGGATTTATGCCTTTAGATCAATTTTCATTTGATGCCAATTTATCTAAAGACTACCTAGTCAATTGTCATTGGGCTTTGTATTGTGATAATTATTTAGAAGGATTTCATATTCCATTTGTTCATGAAGGATTAAATAAGGTTTTAGATTATAGTAATTATCAAACAGTTCTTTATGATCACTGTAATTTACAAATAGGTTTTTCAGATGAATCAAATGAAGTTTTTGATTTTCCAAAAGACCATATTGATTATGGAAAAAATATTGCAGCATACTATTATTGGGTTTTCCCAAATATGATGTTCAATTTTTATCCTTGGGGGCTTTCAATCAATGTTGTTAAACCTTTGTCTATTAATAAAACTAAAGTTTCTTTTCTAACATATGTTTTTGATGATTCAAAACTTCATAAAGGTGCTGGCAATGATATTGATAAAGTAGAAAGAGAAGATGAATTCATTGTTGAAAATGTTAATAAAGGTATTCAGTCATCATTTTATAAATCAGGAAGATATTCACCAACCAGAGAGCAGGGCGTACATCATTTTCATCGCTTGTTAGCTCAATTTCTTAACTAATAATTAAATACAATGCAAAATTCCTTTTTTATGCAACAAGCTATAAATGAAGCTTTAAAAGCTGATCCAAATAAAGTTTATCCAAATCCTTTGGTTGGTTGTGTCATAGTAAAAAATGACAAGATTATTGGAAGAGGGTATCATAAAGCATTTGGAAGATGCCGATTTATATGTCACTTTGGAACCCTGCGCACACTTTGGGAATAATCCTCCATGTGTTGATGCTATTATTAAATCAAAAATGTTTAAGAAAGTAATTATTGCTATAGCAGATCCCAATAAAAAGGCTATGGGGGGAATAGATGAGCTAAAAAAAGCTAACATTGAGGTTGAGATAGGGGATTGTAAGATTGAAGCTAAAAAAATAAATAAAAGATTTTTTACATTTTTTGAAAATAAGAGACCATTTATAATATTAAAATATGCCAGAACTCAAGATGGATTTATAGCTCATTTAGATGGAAGTTCAAAATGGATTACTAAAGAAGATGCTAGAAGAGATGTCCATCTCACAAGATCTGGTTGCGATGCAATTTTAGTTGGCAGAAATACTATTGAACAAGATAATCCTTCATTGGATTCTCATGGATTAGGCAAAGATCCACGTATTGTAATTCTTTCTTCGAAACCATTATCATCTTCTCTAAAAGTGTCAAAGAAGAACCCTTTAATCTTTCAAACATTGAACGAAAAACGTCCAGAAAATAATATCAAAATTATTCTTGACAATTTATTTAAGGAAAATGTACAATCTTTACTTGTTGAAGGGGGAGAAAAAACCATAACGTCATTTATCCAAAGTGGATATTTTGATGAAATTCATGAATATATTTCTCCAAAAAAATTTAATGAGGGTATCCCTTTTTATAGAGGTGATTTTGATACAATTCGTTCATCTTTAGATTTGGTATCTGAAATTTCATTCAGCAGCGATATTAAAAAAACATATAAAAAGAAATGTTTACAGGATTAGTAGAAACTAAAGGACAAATTGATTCATTTGAAAAAAACGAAGACGGGATGATTTTACGTATACATCATAATGATTCGTTTGATGTGTCAATTAACGATAGTGTTTCTTGTAATGGAGTATGTCTTACGGTTGTTAAAATTGACAATAATTCATTCGAAGTCCAACTAGTTAATGAGACTTTAAATAGAACGACCGCTGAATTTTGGAAAGAAAAAGATGAATTAAATTTAGAAAGAGCATTATTGCCTTCTACTAGAATGGGAGGACATTTTGTACAAGGACACGTTGATTGTGTCACAAAAATTAAGGATGTTCAGTATTTTGATAAATCATCTACTTGGACATTTGAAATGGATAACGATATAGAGAAATATATAGTTGAAAAAGGTTCCATAGCTTTGAATGGAGTCAGCTTGACAGTAGCAAGCAAGAATAAAGATACATTTGATGTTGCACTAATTCCTCACACAATTGAGTTAACTTCTTTTGGAAATTTGGTGGCCGGAGATAGCGTAAATGTTGAAGTTGATATTTTAGGAAAATATATTGAAAACTTTATGGAAGTAAGAAAATGAAATTTGACACTATTTCCTCTGCAATTAAAGAAATTAAGGCTGGTGGTATGGTTGTTGTTCTTGATAATGAGGACAGAGAAAACGAAGGTGATTTGGTAATGGCATCTGATGCTGTTACTCCTGAAAATATTAACTTTATGGCCAAAGAAGGTAGAGGTTTAATTTGTATTTCAGTTTCAAAGCCAAGAGCAAAAAAATTAGATCTCGAACCAATGGAACAGAAAAATACTAGTTTGCATGAAACTGCATTTACTGTAAGCGTAGATGCGATTAAAGGAACCACAACTGGTATATCTGCTTCAGATAGGTGTAAAACAATCAAAACAATTGTTAGTGACAAAACGAATCCTTCTGATTTAGCTAGACCCGGTCATATTTTTCCCATTGTAGGACGTAATGGAGGAGTATTAAGAAGAGCTGGTCATACTGAAGCAAGTATGGATCTTGCTCAGCTTGCAGGTTTTTCTAGAAGTGGAGTCATTTGTGAAATTATCGGAGATGATGGTGAAATGCTTAGAGGTCCTGAGTTAATGAAATTTGCAAAACAACATAACTTAAAAATTATTTCCATAGAGGATCTTATACGATTTAGAAGAAAAGAAGAGAGTATCATTAAAAAAGTTGAAGAAATTAAATTGCCAACAAAATTTGGTGATTTTGATTTACATATGTATGATGACATCTATAATAATAAAGTACACTTCGGATTAACCTACGGAAAAATCGATACCAAGAAACCCATTCTAATCAGGGTCCACTCTGAATGTCTAACCGGAGATATTTTTCATTCTTTAAGATGTGATTGTGGTAGTCAGCTTGATTTTGCAATGAAAAAAATTGTTGAAAAAGGTTCTGGAATTATTGTTTATTTAAGACAAGAGGGAAGAGGAATTGGCATAAGAAATAAGATTAAAGCTTATAAGCTTCAGCAAGAGAAGAATTTAGATACTGTTGAAGCCAACAATGCATTAGGCTTTAAAGCAGATTTAAGAGATTACGGAGTAGGTGCTCAAATTTTGAAAGATTTAGGAGCCAAAGAATTAATCGTAATGACCAATAATCCAAAAAAACTTATTGGGCTTGAAGGACATGATTTAAAAATAGCTGATAGAGTATCAATTAATATCGATCCGTCAGAACATAACGAAAAATATTTATCAATTAAGAAAACAAAACTAAACCATATGTTAGATTAATGATTGCAGTAATTATTAGTGAATTCAATAAAGAGATTGTAGATGGTCTTTTAGAAGGATGTAAGAAATCTTTAAAAAATCATAAGCTAGATATTATTAAAGTTCCAGGAGCTTTTGAACTGCCTGCATCAGCACAAAAATGTGTAGAATCTCAAAAATATGATGCAGTGATTACTCTAGGATGTGTAATTAAGGGAGATACAGATCATTATGATTACATTTGCCAAGCTGTATCAAATGGAATAATGAAAATTTCAATAAAGTCACACATTCCTGTTTTATTTGGTGTACTTACATGCCAAAATGCTCAATTAGCATTCGAAAGAAGTAGAGACAATGATTTCAATAAAGGTTTTGAAGTTGGAAATGCTGCTAAAACTCTTTTACAATCTATCAGATAGCCAGCTGGGCTATCTGGACTCGAACCAGAATCATCCGAATTAACAGTTCGGTGCCTTGCCAATTAGACCATAGCCCAAATTATTTTCTTGAAATGGAGTAAGGCGGGAGATGGTAGGTATATTGTATTGTTTAGAATTGAGATATAAATACATAGTGTATGAACCAATCAAGGATTTCCCCCGCCCCAACTAACTCATATTGACATAATAATTTAAATATAAGAATTTGAAAAAAACAAGAAAAAACCGACCGGTCGGTTTATTTTTGTACAAAACTCATATTTTCAACATTTTTTACAGAAAAGGAAGCAGCCCGTAGGGGGATCGAACCCCTGTTGCATGGATGAAAACCATGAGTCCTAACCACTAGACGAACGGGCCAAAAACGTAGAAAATATAGAACTAAGATATTATTATTACAATAGACTTTATTTAAACGTCTAAAGCATCTAAAAGTTGACCATTCTCGTGCATTTCTACGGTAATATCACAACCGCCAAGTAATTTTCCATTAACAAATAGTTGTGGGAAAGTTGGCCATCCTGATAATTCAGCTAATGCTGGTCTCATATCTTCGTGTCCAAGAATATTAACATCATGAAAGTCAACTCCATAGTGGTCTAGAACACTGACCACTGTTTTAGAAAAACCACAAACAGGCATTTCTTTTGTTCCCTTCATAAAAAGTACAATCTTGTTTTCTTCAATAACTTTTTTAAAATCTTCTTTAAAATTCATGGCTAAATTTATTAATATATTTTAAAAATTAAAGGAGTAATTAAGCCAATGAGACTTTTTTCATGGAATGTAAACGGAGTAAGAGCAATAGAAAAAAAAGGATTCCTTACTTGGGTTGATAGTACATCTCCAGACATTCTTTGCATTCAAGAAACAAAAGCAAATTTTGATCAATTACCTGAATCACTTCAAAATATTCATGGATACCATGGATATTGGCATTCCGGAGTTAGAAAAGGCTATAGCGGAGTTGCAACTTTTTGCAAACATGAACCGCTTGATGTTCAATATGGATTGGGAATTGAGAAATATGATAGAGAAGGAAGAGTATTAATTACAGAATTTGAAAATTTCTTATTATATAACATTTATTTTCCAAATGGACAGAAAGATGAGCATAGATTACAGTACAAATTAGATTTTTATGACGATTTATTAGTGATTTTGAATGAGCAAGTAGAATCTGGAAACAATGTAGTAGTTGCGGGAGATTGGAATACTGCTCACTTTCCGATTGATCTTGCCAATCCAAAAGCAAACGAAAAAAATTCTGGCTTCATGCCTGTTGAAAGAGCTCAATTAGATGAATATGTTGAAAACGGTTATGTTGACACCTTTAGATTATTTCACGATGAGCCTGAAAGGTATTCATGGTGGACGTATCGTTTTGGAGCAAGACAAAGAAATATTGGATGGAGAATTGACTATTTTTTTGTGAATGAAGGTTTTGTAGAATCAGTAGCCGATGCAGATATTCATGAAGACGTAATGGGATCTGATCATTGTCCAGTCTCTATTGAATTAGTTGACAATTTCTAAAATTGCAAAATATAAGCTCGAAGTATGGCCTACACGCTCACCGTTTAGGCTATCAGGAAATTGCACAACAATTGAATTTTTAATTTCTTTATCGTAAGGATCAAAATCATATTTCTTAAACTGAGAGTCAAATTCTTTAATATTTCTCCATTGAACTAGTTTATTTTTAAATCCTTTTGAAAATGCTTCATCAAAACTATTTAAATTATCTGGACATTTTTTAAATCTTTTTTCTATGGACATTCTTGTAGTCATTGGAACTTTATCAATATCCATATGTAGAGCAGTAGCAACTGTATTATAAATTATGTCTTCATTTAATTCAGAATTCAGGATTGAAAATAATACTACTGTACCACCCATACTGTGTCCAACAACCTGCCATTGATTAATATTAGGATATTTATTTATTAAGTCATTTAGCTCTTTATTAAAATCTATAGCTACACTACTTGGGCAGTCGTTCCAATCATATTTGTAAAAAAAAGTATTAATATCATTTTCTACTAAATAATTAAATGGTTGAACCCATTCATGATGAATGCCAACCCAATATGCAGGATAAAATCCATGAATTGCAATAATTCCAACCTGACTGTCACTTGCATGTATTATTGACATCCCATTTGATATTTTTTTTAGTTCTCTGAATGATGAAAACTTATCATCTGAGAAAGAAAAAGTGAGCAAACAAATAATTCCGAGAATTGTTGTTAGTGTACGATTAAACATTATATATTGTCCAAATTGTTAAAATGAATTTAAAAATACAATTAGTAAATACTAATAAAGAATATGAAGAGATACTCAATATTAGAAAATTGGTTTTTGTTGAAGAGCAAAATGTTCCAATAGATATTGAAATCGAATATGAAGATGAATCTCATCATGTCATTTGCTATCATAATGATTTGCCTGTTGCAACAGGTAGATGGAGAGAAACTAGCTTTGGCATAAAGTTAGAACGATTTGCAGTATTGCATGAATTCAGAGGGATGGGCATCGGTAAACAGATTGTAAATTATATTTTATCTCAAATTTCTTCTAAGAAAACCATATATTTACATGCACAGGAAGCAGTAGTGGATTTTTATAAAAAACTAGGATTTGAGGTATTGGGTGAACAGTTCACAGAAGCCGACATTCTTCATTCAAAAATGGTTTATAAGTAAATCTTATGAAAGAATCATCACTAAAAAGATTATTTAAATTTGTATTGGCGCATTGGCCATTTCTTCTTCTGTCAACTTTAGCAGCTTTTTTCTTTGTTATTTTCAATAGTGCATCCATTTGGATCACTGCCACAATGATTAATAATATCTTAATTGATTTCAATGAAATGTTGGTAGAAAATCAGCGACTTTCAAGCTTGAGTGAATTAACAATGAATGACAGGCTTAAGTTATTTTCCAATAGCTTACTTCTGAAAGATACAGCCATTAGCACAGTTTCTGCAGTTTGTGTTGCACTTATTGTAGTTTTTTCGGCAAAAAATATATCGCTGTATATAAAAAATATTACCCTTTCAATTGTTCAATACCGATTAATACGTGACTTGAGAAATAAGCTATACAGCCACTTTCATTATCTTTCTTTATCCTATTTTAACAAAAATAAATCTGGAGAATTAACTGCTGTATTGGTAAATGATATTGATAATATGAGAAACTCATTATCTATCATGTTTCAAAAGTTATTTGTTGAGCCAATCAATATTATCATTCTAATGAGTTTACTATTTATTGTAAGTACAAAACTTGCTTTAATTGCACTTTTAATTATACCGGTTAGTGGTATAATAATTTTTGGTATTTCTCATAGTATTCGAAGAAGATCTGCAAGAAGTCAGGCTCAATTAGCTGGGATGACTTCTATGATAGCTGAAACAATTGGTTCAATGAGAATTGTTAAAGCTTTTGCTACTAAAGGTTTTGAAATCAATAGATTTGCTAAAGAAACCCAAAAGTATTATAAATTGATGTTAAGGAGAGATAGGTTAAGATTTGTTTCATCTCCTGTTTCAGAAACATTTGGTGCAACTATTGCAGCCTTATTATTGTGGGTAGGTGCAAGAGATGTATTAGTTATTGAATCAATTAGCTCAGAAGATTTTTTAAGGTTTATTCTTTTACTTTTTAGCTTATTTCAGCCGTTAAAAAACTTAACCAACGTTGTAAATGAATTGCAAAATGGACTTGCATCTGCAGATAGAGTATTTGCAATAATGGATATTAAATCTGATATACAAGATGTTGATAATGCTGTAGAGGTAAATGATTTAAAAAACACACTATCTTTTGACAATGTATCTTTTTCTTATGGAGATAAGAAAGATAAAGTATTAAATAATATCAATTTCCAGATAAATAAAGGAGAAATCCTAGCTTTGGTAGGTCCTAGTGGAGCTGGAAAATCTACTTTAGTAGATTTAATACCAAGATTTTACGATACGTTAAGCGGTTCAATCAAAATTGATGGAAAGGATATTAAAGAACTGAAGATTAATTCATTACGATCTTTGATGGGAATTGTCACTCAAGAAACATTTCTTTTTGATGATAGTGTTAAGGCAAACATTGCATATGGTGTTGAAAATATCTCTGATGATAAGATTAAAGATGCAGCGATAGCTGCTAATGCTCATGAATTTATTAAAGAGCTCCCTGATGGATACAATACTATCATTGGCGAAAGAGGAGTATCATTATCAGGAGGACAAAAACAAAGAATTGCTATAGCAAGAGCAATTGTAAAAAATCCCCCTATTTTAATATTAGATGAAGCTACGTCATCACTAGATAGCGAATCTGAAAAGCATGTCCAATCAGCAATTGAAAATCTAATGAGTGAGAGAACGGTATTTGTAATTGCACATAGGCTTTCAACAGTACACAATGCTAATAAAATCTTAGTACTAGAAAATGGACAAATTGTACAAGAAGGTAAGCATGATGAGCTAGTAAATATTGATGGATTATATAAACAATTACACAAAATGCAATTTCGAACTTAAATTATCCTAAGCAATGGGGAAATTAAAAAAACATCTATCAAAAAAAATTCCGGATTGGAGATATAATTATCGTCAACTTCTTGATGAAAAAGGCGATACTGTAACAAGCACTGTTACTATTGATAAAGCTTATTCTGGAATGAAAGGTGTCAAGGGTATGATATGTGACACCTCATCAGTTACTGCTGATGCTGGTCTTCATGTAAGAGGAAAACATATTCTTGATCTAGTTGATTTAAAACCTGAAGAAATCCTATACTTATTATTAATTGGTGAGCTTCCTGATGCAGATGCGTTACTTGATTTACAGCATGAGTTAAAGGAGAGAAGTACTGTTCCAGATTACGTTTGGGATGTTCTTTCTGGCATGCCAAAAGATTCTCATCCTATGGCTATGTTTAACACAGCAATTTTATCAATGCAAAAGGAAAGTAAGTTTGCTGAAGCTTATGACTTAGTTGTTTCTAAAGGAGATTATTGGGAAAGCACTCTTGAAGATGGTTTAAATATCATTGCTAAATTGCCTGCTATTGGTGCTGCTGTTTATAGAACTAGATTTGACAAGGGAGACAGGTTAGAAGCAAGCGATTCAGTTGATTGGTCTGAAAACTTCTTACAAATGATGGGAATAGATTATTCAGATGATATGTTAAAAATGATGCAATTATATTTGATGCTTCACTGTGATCACGAAGGTGGAAATGTCAGTACTTTTAGTGCATTAACTGTTAATTCAGCTTTATCCGATCCATACTATTCTTTATCTGCTGGCCTGAATGGTCTTGCTGGTCCTTTACATGGTCTTGCAAATCAAAATAATTTGAAGTTTGTTTTAGATATTATAGATCATTACAAAGGTGTACCATCAGATGAACAGCTAAAAGAATTTTCATGGGAAAGATTAAATTCTGGCAAGGTGATTCCAGGTTATGGACATGCAGTACTAAGATGTCCCGATCCAAGATTCACTGCATTTATGAATTTTGGTAAAGAACACATTAAAGGAAGTGATGTATTTGATGTAGTTTCAAAATTATTTGACATTGTTCCTGATGTTCTTAAAGAGCATGGGAAGGCAAGAAACCCATGGCCAAATGTTGATGCAGCATCTGGATCACTTTTATATCATTATGGTATTAAAGAATTTCAGTTTTATACTGTCTTATTTAGTATGTCAAGATCTCTTGGAATTGTGTCTCAAATGGTTTTAGCTAGAGCAATGGGAATGCCTTTGACTCGTCCAAAATCTTTAACGTATGAGGCGTTGAAAGAGCTTTAATTATTAATGCTTAAAAAAGATAAAGTAAAATTCATCATAGAAAAGCTTGATGAACTTTACCCTTCAGTAGAACCTCCTTTAAATCATTCAAGTCACTTTACTTTATTAATTGCTGTACTACTTTCTGCAAATTCTACTGATAAGTCAGTTAATAAGGTTACACCATATCTATTTAATATTGCAAATACTCCAAAAAAAATGTTAAAACTTTCATACGAAGATTTATATCAAATCATTAAGCCTTGTGGTCTAGGACCAGCAAAGGCTGCTAATATTTTGAAATTATCAAAAATGATAATTGAAATTCATAATGGAAAGGTACCTAAAAATTTTGAAGAGCTTGAACAGCTTCCTGGAGTGGGGCATAAAACAGCTTCAGTTGTAATGTCCCAAGCATTTGGATATCCTGCTTTTGCTGTTGATACGCACGTTCATCGTTGTATGTATAGATGGGGATTATCAAGTGGCAGGAGTGTTGTTCAAACGGAGAAAGATGCAAAACGATTATTCCCAAAAGACCGATGGAGCAAGTTACACTTACAAATAATTTTTTATGGTAGGGAATATTGTCCCGCTAAAAATTTTAACCCTGATCATTGTCCAATTACATCTATTGTTGGAAGAAGGTCATTATTTAAATAAATTACTTTCACTATGAAATCAAAAAATACAACATACTTAACAAAAGTATTTTCATTTGCTGCTGCTCATCAATATGGAAATGAAAAATGGAATGAGCAGGAAAATTGGGATGTTTTTGGCAAAGATACAAAAGTGCATGGTCATAATTATACTTTACATGTTACTGTAACAGGAGATGTCAACCCTGACACTGGCTTTCTTGCTGATTTAGGACATCTAAAAAAGATTGTCAATTCACATATTGTTGATGTTTTAGATCATTCTCAATTTGAAAAAGACATTCCTTGGTTTAAAGGGAAGCAACCATCAACTGAAGTCTTAGTAGTATTTATTTGGGAGGAAATTGTTAAGCGTTTGGAGGGATGTACCTTACATAGAATTCGTATAGAGGAAACACCAACAATTTACACAGACTACTATGGACCGATAGATGAATGATTTCCAAGAAAGATTATATTTAATTTTTACCGGAATATTTATTGCCTCATTGGTAGCTTGCAATTTGATATTCCAAAAATTCTTTACATGGAATTTTTTAGGCTTAACTTTCGAATTATCTGTTGGAATTATAGCATATCCAGTAACCTTTTTGGTAACAGATCTAATTTCAGAGCTCTATGGAAAAAAAAGAGCAAATCAAGTTGTTATTTCAGGTTTTTGTGCTAGTGTTTTTACTACTCTATTAATCTTTATCTCAATGAATGCTACTGCAGCTGAATGGTCGCCAGTTGACTCAGCAACATTCAATAAAGTGTTTGGATTATCAGCACCAGCATTTCTAGCATCTATGATGGCTTATTTAACTGCTCAATTCATCGATGTACGTATTTTTCACTTTTGGAAACGATTAACGAAAGGAAAGCATTTATGGTTAAGAAATAATGCTTCTACAATGTTCTCTCAATTAGTTGATACTTCAATGGTATTACTAATACTTTGTTCCGCTGGTGCAATAGGTTGGGAGAGATTTGGTAGTTTGCTACTTATGGGTTGGCTGTTTAAAGTTATCGTTGCACTAATTGACACACCGATTATTTATTTTTTATTATGGGTTTTAAAAGATAAAATAAGACCAGCAAGTTATTTGGAGGAAAAATGAACGACGATAAAAGAAAAAAATTAGAAGCAAATACAAAAAATTTATTGGAGCTTTTAGGAGAAGATCCTTCACGTGAAGGATTATTAAATACACCAAAAAGAGTAGCAAAAGCTTGGGATTTTTTAACAAAAGGTTATTCTGAAAATCTCGATGAATTAATTAACAATGCAATATTTGAAGGTGAATCTAAAGATATGGTTATTGTTAAAAACATTGAGTTTTATAGTCTTTGCGAACACCATATGATTCCCTTCTATGGGAAAGCCCATATTGGATATATTCCAAATGGAAAAATTATTGGACTTTCTAAACTTGCTAGAATTACAGATCTTTTTTCTCAAAGACTTCAAGTACAAGAGCGATTAACTAATCAGATTGCACAGTGTCTTCAAGAAGTCCTAAACCCGCGTGGCGTTGCAGTAGTGTTAGAAGGTAAACATTTTTGTATGCTAAGTAGAGGCGTTCAAAAACAAAATAGCATTGCAACAAGTAGCTCTATGTTAGGAATCTTTAGAGAAAAAGAATCAACAAGAAACGAATTTCTTAAATTAATTGAAATGAATAACATTTAGGATTCGCTTGAAAAAATATCAATTAATAATTGTTGGCGGTGGACCAGGTGGTTATACAGCAGCTTTTAGAGCTGCAGAACTTGGAATGAGTGTTGCAATTGTTGATGATAATGACCTTGGTGGTGTATGTTTAAACTGGGGTTGTATACCAACAAAATCATTATTGAAAAATGCTGAAGTATTTGAACTAATTAATAATGCAAGTTCGTATGGTATTGAAGTTGGTAAACCTAAACTTCATTTTGAAAAAGTTATTGATAAAACTATCCAAGCAAGAAAAAGATTATCTAAAGGACTCCATTTTCAAGTTAGAAAGTTAGGAGTAGATTTTTTCCCAGGTTTTGCAACTTTCATTGATCAAAGCACAATTGAAGTTGATGGAAATACCCTTCATGGAGAGACATTTATCGTTGCAACAGGTTCCAAAGCAAAACATTTACCATCTTTAGATCATTCCAGTAAACATGTTATGACAGCAAAAGATATTTTTAGCCTAAAAAAATTACCAAAAAGCATGACTATCATTGGCGCTGGTGCTATTGGAGTTGAGTTTGCTTATTTCTTCAATGCATTAGGTACAAAAATTACACTCTTAGAAGCGAAAGAAAATATTTTACCTAATGAAGATATTGAAATTTCT
>LUMP01000497.1_pt1 | contig 20418 bp, 20 predicted proteins | sample 729641 | NCBI WGS metagenome assembly LUMP01 (sample SAMN03860260, study PRJNA289734) | marine metagenome | biome: seawater column; feature: ocean; material: water; isolation source: Red Sea water column Station 12 - depth 47m | place: Saudi Arabia: Red Sea | collected 2011-10-15 | depth 47 m | reverse complement strand
CTACTACTGAAGAAGCACCTGCTGAAGAGGCACCTGCTACTGAAGAAGCACCTGCTGAAGAGGCACCTGCTGAAGAAGCTCCTGCTGAAGAAGAGGAAAAGAAGTAGTAAATAACTACCTTTACTTTTAGTGGAAAATCAAGATTGTATTTATCTTGGAAAAATCTTAAAACCTTTCAGTTACAATGGAGAGTTAAAAATCTATATTGAAAATTTTTATATAGATCAAATTAAGGAATTAGATTCTTTTTTATTAAAGATTCAAGGTTCTTATATTCCTTTTACAATTAAAGCAATAACAAAAAATAAATCAAATATTTTTAGAATCAGTCTTGATGGAATTGATTCAGAAGATTTAGCAAAAAAATTAGCAGGTGTTGAAATCTACGTCGAAAATAATTTGATAAAAAGTGAAGTTTTAGAGAAAAATAACAATTATATTTTTGTCGATTATGTAATCTATAATAATAATTCAATTATTGGAAAGATTATTGATATTGTAGAAAATAAAAATCAAGATTTATTTGAGGTTGTCGTTAATGAAAAAAGAATTTTAATACCAATAGTTGATGAATTTGTAGTAAATATTGACAACGATAATAAAAAGATAATTATGAATCTACCTGAGGGTTTAACTGATTTATAGACTATTATGGAAACAAGAATAAATAAATATTTAAGTCAGGTTGGTTATTGCTCTAGAAGAGAAGCTGATAAGCTTATTGATCAAGGTAGAGTTACAGTTAACAATAGTGTTGTTGAACATGGTTATAAAATAACTCAAGGAGATATAATCAAAGTAGATAGTGAGAAAATTAATAATAACATTAAAAGTAGAACATATCTGATTTTCAATAAACCAAGAGGAATTGTTTGCACTACAGATACTGAAAAAGAAGATCAAAATATTATTGACTACATCAATTATAAAAAAAGAATTTTTCCGATTGGCAGATTGGATAAAATGAGTGAAGGGTTGATTTTTTTAACTGATGACGGTGAAATTGTAAATAAAATACTAAGATCAAGATATATGCACGAAAAAGAATATTTAGTCACTGTCAATAAAAAAATAACTTCAGATTTTATTGAAAAAATGGCTAATGGAATTCCAATATTGAATACAATAACAAAAAAATGTGTTGTGAAATTTGTAAGTGATTATCAATTCAAAATAATTTTAACTCAAGGTTTAAATAGACAAATAAGAAGAATGTGTGATTTTCTCAACTATAAAGTAAAAAAACTCGAGAGAATTAGAATTATGAATATAAAGTTAGATGTACCTAGGGGAAAATGGAGGAAGTTTTCTAATAATGAAATAAATGAACTTAAAAAGTTAATCTCATAGTGATACGTATTCTATCAATATTAATTTTAACGCTTTATACTTCAATATGTTTTAGTCAGAACATTAAAACTATTGACACAATCAATCTTGATGAGGTTGCAGTTAAAATCTTAAGAGAACCCAATAAAAAAAACTTATCAGTTTTTTCAATAAACTCAATAAGCACTGAAGAAATTCAAAGGTATGCCTCGCAAATAAATTTAAGTGAATATTTAAATCTCATTCCAAGTGTTTTTATAATGAATAACAATAATTTTGCTCAAGATGAAAGAATATCAATTAGAGGTTTTGGAAGTAGAGCAAACTTTGGAGTTAGAGGAATTAAAATTTTTGTAGATGATATTCCTGAAACCTTTGTAGATGGTCAATCTCAAATTGACAATATAAACTTTGAAATTATTGATAACATTGAAGTTTTGAGAGGAGTCAATTCTTCACTTTATGGAAGTTCATCTGGAGGTGTAATTTCAATTAGAACAATCGAAGATTTTAATGATAAATTAGTTAAAGCAAATTTATCATTAGGATCATTTAATACATCAAAATTTTATTTTACGTATGGTGTGAATAAAAATAATAATAAATTAATATTACACTTAAATCAGACTAAATCTGATGGTTACAGGGACAATAGTGAATTTAAAAATTTGAACTTCAATTTAAAGTATATTAAAAACTTAAAAAAGGGACAGTTAAAAATTATTGCAAACTACTTAAACAGTCCATATGCTAATGACCCTGGAGGATTAAAATTAGATGAGGTCAATGAAAATAGAAGATCAGCTCGAGATAGAAATTTACAATATGATTCTGGAGAAAAAGTTGAACAATTTAAAATTGGAATTCATTTAAAACAAAAATTAAAAGAAAATTTGGCATTACAAAACCATGTTTTTTTAAATAAGCGATTTTTTGAGGGAAAGTTACCATATTCAAATGGAGGAATAATTGACTTAACAAAAAATTACTGGGGCTATAATTTAAATATTATTAGATATGGCTTATTGAATCATAATTTTGGTTTAGAATTTAATAATCAAAGAGATTTAAGAAAACGAAATATTAACAATAATGGAATTTCCGGAGATTTAGTTATGAATCAGAATGAAGATTATAAGAACTTCTCCATTTACTATTCAAATTCTTTTAATCTTGGAAAATTTACATTTAATAATAGTATTAGATATGATGACAATAATATTGGTTTCTTAGATAATTTAAATAAAAATCAGGGAGATATTTCATTAAGCACATTTAGCCCAGCATCTAATATTAATTATGAATTTAATAACTCAAATGAACTTTTTATTAATTATTCGAGTGGTTTTGAAACACCTACTTTGAATGAACTTTCTTCAACTGTAGGCAATTCTGGATTTAATAGCGATTTAAAAACTTCAAAATTCAACAATCATGAAATTGGTTTTTCAAATTTAAAATCAAATAATAAAATTAAATATAGAATTACTTATTTCTATTCAATATCTAGTAATGAAATTTCACCTTATGAACTAGAAAATTATCCAGGTCAAAAATTTTATAGAAACGCTGGTAAAACAGTTAGAAAAGGTCTCGAATCTGAATTTAAAATAGGAATAAGTAAAAAATTATCTTTTGATTATATTTCATCAATAGGTTCATATAAGTTTTTAGATTTTACTATTGGTTCAAATAGTTTGAATAATAATAGAATGCCTGGAATACCGAATTCCACACACTACTTTAACTTAGATTTTAAATTAAATAATAAATTAAATTTATTATTAAACTGTAAATTAACTGGTGATATGTATGCAGATAATTTTAATAATAGTAAAATAGAAAATTATTCAATTTTTAATCTGAAATTCTTAAGTCAAATAAGCTTGTCTAAAACCAAATTTGATGCATTTGTTAGTTTTAACAACATATTCAATGAGAAGTATTTTGATAATATTAGAATAAATGCTTTTGGATCTAGGTATTATGAACCGGCACCTGGATTTAATATTATGTTTGGTGTAAGAAAATGAAAAAAAATGTTGTAATAGTAGGTGCAGGCGTGAATGGATTAGTAGCTGCTAATTATCTAAAAAAGCATGATTTTAATGTAACAGTTCTTGAAAAAAAGAATTATGTAGGGGGCGCATGTGTTAAAGATTCAACAATAATCAATGGAAAAAAAATTGATTTTGCACAAGGAGCAACAGTATTGGGAATGATGCCAAATTTCATTTATAAAGAAACTGGACTATCTAAAAAAATAAAAACTTTTTGTCCGGAAAACCCTAAGCTTGTTTACTTTGAAAATGATAATACTCCAACAAGAATTTTCAGAGATATTACATTGTTAGAAAAAGAACTTAAAGATAAGTGGAACGAAAAAGGTGATGTAAAAGCTTTTAGAAATGATGAAAATAAGGTAATTGAATTTATTCAAAAAATTTACAAAGAGGGAACCCCTCCAAATCTTGATCAAGCAGTTAACGAAATTGGGAAAGACTTAACTAAACTTTGGATCAAAGGTTCAGCTAAAGAACTATTAGATCACTATTTTACAAGTGAAAAAACAAAAGTATATATGGGTATGACAGTAATTGAAAGTAGTCCAAGTTCATATAATGAAAAAGGCACTTCTTTTACAATTCCATTAATGGACTCTGGATCCATTTTTGGAGGTTATTGGGGATTTGTTAAACAAGGAATATGGAAGATTTCTGATGAGCTTTTAGAACTAAATAATGAACTTGGTATTGAAACAATTCTAAATTCAGAAATTAATGATATAGATACTAACAAAGGAAGAATATCTTATACTAAGAACAATCTTGATTCCAAGATATATTATGATTATCTACTTTTTTGTACTGATCCTCTTACACCTACAAAAATTCTTAATGATAATAGCTCACATATAGAGAAAAAAAATTATTTAGGAAGCAGCGGTAAGTTAACAATGTTTTTTAAAAAACCTGTAGAATGGAAAAAAGAGAAAGCTCTTGAAACCTCTTTTAGATTTGTTTTTTCACAAGATACTCTTGATGGCTTGAACGATTCAGGACAAATGGCATTAAACTCTCAGAATAATTATACACCTGGCTATATCCAAATTTATCCCGACGGTGCAGCACAAAGAAAATTAAATAATTCTGAAAATTTTGACAAAATAATATGTTTCACAAAAAATTTCTCTTTTAATAAAAACTCTAATGATCTAATTTATGCTGAACAAAATATTATTGAAAAAATTTCTAAGCTTATTAGTAATCCAGAAGATTTAGTTGGAACAAAATTTCTCACACCCAAAGATTTGAATAAAACTTTCTTTTTTCCTGAGGGAAATATTGATCATATTGCTATGGATGGTTCACAAAATTTTGATAAAAGAACTTTTTCCTCAAACCCCAATACTAACTTTTACAATTATAGCAATTATGAAAATATTTATTATGGTGGTGCCGGCATATTTCCATGTGGAAGTGTAGCTGGAACATCTGGCTTTATGTCATCAAAACAAATAATTAAGGATAGTAATAAATAGTCAATTATTTATTACTTTTCATATAGATGAAAAGACATTATTGGATAAATATTTTTTGTTTAATATTACTTGTTAATCTATTAAATTCTTGTGACAATAAATTAGAAAAAATATTAGACTCTAAAGATTTACAAATAAGACAAATAATTGATAATCTAGATAAGCATAACTTACAAATTATTTATAGTGAAATTATAAGAAATGGAGATGATAAAGTTTCGTTTAAGGACTATTTTTTTAATGTAGACGACGATTTATATTATTACCCAGCCAGTACTGTAAAATTACATGTTTCTGCTTTAACACTTCAAAAACTTACTGAGTTAAATGATAGTGGAATAAATATTAATCTTGATTCAGAAATTGAGATTATTAGTGATAACAATACCTTACACAATCAAATCACATTTAGAGAATTGATTAAAAAAATATTTATAATTAGTGATAATGAAGCTTATAATATTCTTTTTGATTTTTTAGGTAAGGATTACATTTCAAGAGAACTTAATAAAAAAGGTTTTTTCAATACACATATTACACATAACTTTTCCACTAAAGAATACAATGAAAATATATTTTATGTTTTTTACAATGATGGAAAAGAAATTTACAGAACAAAATCTGGTTCAGCCAATTTAAGCGTTGTCAGAAGTAAGTTAAAAGAAGAAAAAACTGGTAAAGGATATTACTTTAAAGGAGAAATAATTAATTCAAAATTTGACTTTTCTAATAAAAATTTTATTTCATTAAAAGATTTACATTCTACTACCAAGCAAATAATATTTAGAGACAACTATAAACCAAATAAGAAATTTAACTTAAGTAACTCATACTATAATTTCTTGATTGAATGTATGGGACTAAACACATTAAGTGATAGTAATTATTATGAACCAAAATTTTGGGATAGTTATGTTAAGTTTTTCATGTTTGGTGATTCAAAAAAACTTATTCCTAAGGATATTAAAATCTATAATAAAGTTGGATTAGCATATGGTCATCTAACTGAAACTGCATATATTACTAATAAGAATAAAAAAATAGAGTTTCTATTATCAGCAACTTTAAAAGTTAATGAAAATGAAATTTATAATGACGGGATATATGAATATGATTCCATTGGGATTCCCTTTTTATCTAAACTTGGAAAGCTAATTTATCAGACTTATGAAAATTAAATCTTTTGAAATTTTTTATAATAAAATCGAACTTAAAAGAACCTTTACTACATCATTAGGTTCGATGCCCTATTCGAAAAATATTTTTGTAAAAGTAATTTTAGAAAGTGGGACATATGGATGGGGTGAATCTGCACCACACAATAAAATTAATGGTGAACTTATTGAAAGTTGTTTGTCTATTGCTCCTGTTCTTACATCAAGTTTAATTGGAAAAAATATTTTTGATCATGATGAAATTTATGAAACACTTGAAAGATGTATTTACAGAAACAGCAGTATTAAGGCTGCTATCGATATAGCTTGTTATGATGCTGCATCAAAAGAAAAAAATCTGCCATTATACAAATATCTTGGAGGTGAGGTAAACAAAAAATTATACACTGATTATACAGTAAGCCTAGATAGTAAAGAAAAAATGGCCGAAGAGGCGAAATCAATTATGGATATGGGCCTAAAAATAATTAAAGTAAAACTTGGAAAAAATGGTAAAGAGGATGTTAAAAGAATTCATGCAATTAGAAATGTTATTGGTGATACAATAAAATTAAGACTTGATGCTAATCAAGGTTGGAAAATTGATGAAGCAATTCAAACACTAAAAAGTCTGGAAAAATATAAAATTGAATATTGTGAGGCACCCATTGATAGAGAACTTTCATATAGATTAAACGAAGTAAAAAGTGCAAGTCCAATTAAAATTATGGCAGATGAATCATTATTTAATAGCAATGATGCACAAATGTTAGTTGATGGCAATCACTGCGATATGTTTAATATTAAATTAGGAAAGAGTGGTGGAATTAGAGAGGCTTTAAATATAATTTCAATTGCTGAAAAAAATAATATTGAAATGCAAATAGGAGGTTTTTTAGAATCAAAAATTGTTTTCACAGCTAATTGTCATTTGGCTTATCAATCTGATTTAATTAAAAATCTAGATTGTGACAGTCCTTTGTTTCATAAACAAGATCCAGTTATTGGTGGGTTGGAATATTGTAAAGACTGGGAAATGAAAATACACGCTAAACCTGGTCTAAATATAGAACTTGACAATAATTTTTTAAATAGTTGCCATAAAATAAAATGTTAAAGTTTTTTTTAAAAAAAAACTCTTTAATTAATTTTGACTATGGAAATAAGCTTGCCCAAAACAAAATGATATCTCGAAATTGAATAGCGATAACCTATTCCATGTTGATCAGATTAGAAAAATATGCATTGATTACAGACTAAGATTTTTAGATGTAAAACTTTTTAAAGGTAAGATTCCTAACGAGGCTTTTAAGAAGCTCGATGAGTTTAAAAATAATCATCCAAATTTAAATTTTGAATTAAGGATAATGGCTCCTTCGAAATTATTTGAATTAGAAAATTATGATGATCCACTTTTATTTGCTAGTCTTGGTGATGGATATTACTATTTAATTCACAAATGGGGTAATGACTTGAGTTTTTTTAGAAAAATATCAGTTTGGCCATTTAAAAATCTAGTCAACATTTTAATTTTTATTTCAATTATTTCTCTATTAATTACAGCTATGGTTCCTGGCAATATATTTTATTATGAGAATAATCCTGGTGCTGAATTTTTTATCACATTTCTTTTTATACTGAAATCAGTAATTGCCATTTTTATATATTATGGTTTTTCATTAGGTAAAAACTTTAATGAATTTATTTGGAACAGAAAATACTTTAATTGATTTTAAATAAAGTTAAAACTGGATGATGATCTGAAGCCCACAACTTTTTTTCAGTTTTTAAATGAATATGTCTAGATGACTTTAAAATTAAATTTTTAAAGAAAATATAATCTATTCTTCTTGGTTCAACAGCTTCTAATTTAAATCCAGTATATGTTCCAAAATACTTATTGTCTATTTTAATATTTTTATTTGAATCGATAAATTCTTTTTGTAATAATTTAATTGTTTCACTAAAACTATCTAAATTAAAATCTCCTGTTAAGATTACTGGATATTTATTGACATTCAATTCTTTTATTTTTTTAATTAATAAGACTGCTGAATTTTTTCTAGCTAAGTCTCCAACATGATCAAAATGTGTGTTAAATACAAATATTTTTCTTTTTAACTTTCTTTCTTCAAATAGACCATAAGTACAAATACGCTCCATTGATGCATCCCATCCAACTGAAATAGAAAATTAGATAATAAGAAGTCTAATTGAGAATGAGTTACTTCTTGCAATCCAGCAAAATCAGGATTTTCTTCATTAATAAAATTAGCAATAGTTTGTTTTCTATTTTCCCAATGATTAACTCCATCATTAGGATTATTGTATCTAATATTATAAGACAAGACCTTTAAATCATTATTTATAAGAAAAATTGACAATAAAAATATCCATCTAATCACTATCAATAAATATAAATAAAAAAGGAGATGCTTAATAACACCTCCTTTTGAGTACTCGGGGCGGGACTTGAACCCGCACGAACATTACTGCTCATTGGATTTTAAGTCCAACGTGTCTACCAATTCCACCACCCGAGCATTGTCCTGAGCGAAAGACGGGATTTGAACCCGCGACCCTCACCTTGGCAAGGTGATGCTCTACCCCTGAGCTACTTTCGCAAAAATGGTATGCAAATGTAAAAAGAAAATTAAAAAGACTATTATTTTTCATCTGTTATTTTATTTTTCAATTCACTCAGTTTTACTAAAGCTTCCATGGGAGTAATATTGTCTGTATCAATTGATTCCAATTCATCTTTAAATTCCTCATAATTTTTATTATCCATATCGAAGAAAGTTAATTGCATTTCAGAACTTTCGTCAATTTGAATATCATTATTTTCACTGTGAGATTTTTCTAAACTTTTTAAAATATTTTTTGAGATTTTAATGATTTCTGAGGGCATTCCAGCCATTTTTGCAACATGAATTCCAAAACTGTGAGCACTTCCACCAGGAATTAATTTTCTTAAAAAAATAATGTCCTTTCCAGTTTCTTTAATTTGTATGTTGAAGTTTTTAACTCTTTTAAATTTATCACACATCATATTAAGTTCATGATAATGTGTAGCAAATAGAGTTTTTGCTTTTGTTGGGTGATCATGTATAAATTGAGTTATGGCCCAAGCTATTGAAATACCATCATAAGTGCTTGTTCCTCGACCAATTTCATCCAATAAAATTAAACTTCTATCACTAAGATTATTTACTATAGATGCTGCTTCTAACATTTCTACCATAAATGTAGATTCTCCTTGTGAAATATTATCACTGGCTCCAACTCTTGTAAATATCTTATCCAAAAATCCCATTTTGAGTTTTTTTGCAGGAACAAAAGAGCCTATTTGAGCCAATATTGAAATTAAAGCTGTTTGTCTAAGTATAGCAGATTTACCAGACATATTTGGTCCAGTAATCATTAATATTTGTTGATCAGTTTTATTAATTTTTATATCATTAGGAATATAAGATTTACTTTCTTCTAAAGTATGTTCTATTACTGGATGTCGAGCATCAATTACTTCAAAATTATTAGACTCATCAATTATAGGTTTTGAATAATTATAAGTTTTGGATATTTCTGAAAATGATAATAAACAATCAGAATATGCAATAATTTTAGCGATATCTTGTAAATCACCTATATGTGGGATTAATTTATCAATCACTTTATTATATTCTATGATCTCAATCTCTTTAATTTTTTCTTCTGCAATTAAAATTTTTGACTCATATTCTTTGAGTTCTTCTGTTATATATCTTTCAGCATTAACAAGGGTTTGTTTTCTAATCCAATTTTCAGGGACTTTATCTTTATGAACATTAGTTACTTCCAAATAATAACCAAAAACATTATTAAAAGATATTTTCAAAGAAGTTATTCCTGTATTTTCAATTTCTCTTTCTAAAATTTTTTGCAGATGCATTTTACTATTGTTGAATACATCACGAAAATTATCAAGGTCCTTATTAATTCCATTTTTGATAGTATTACCCTTGTTTATATTAACAGGAGATTCTTCAAAGAGATTTTTTTCAATCAATTGAACGACCTTATTAGAATCTTTAAATTTTTTTGATAACAGCTTTAAATTTTTCGAGGCGCTGTTTAATTCCTTTTTAATTTCATCAACCTTTAAAAGCGAAAGTTTAAAACTTACTAGCTCTCTTGGATTAACCTTATAATTTGTAATTTTTGAAACTACCCTTTCAATATCAATAATTGAATTATATTTTTCAACAAGATTAGTACTTGATAACTTAACCAATTCTTCAACAATATCATATCTGAATTGAATTTCATTTAAATCAATTGAAGGAAAACATAACCATCTTCTTAAAAGTCTAGATCCCATTGGTGTCATTGTTTTATCAATAATATCTAAAACTGACTTTCCGCCTGGAAATTTAGAATTGATCAATTCTAAATTTGATATTGTAAATCTATCCATCAATAAAAATGACTTATTATCAATAGGGTTTATTTTACTTATATGTGTTAGATGCTTTTTATGTGAATCTTCTAAATAATGAAGAATCATAGATGCAGAAATCACACCTAAACTATTATCACTAATTCCAAAACCTTTCAAAGTTTTAACATCAAAATGATTATAAACCTTTTTTAAAGAGGTGTCTAGATTTATCATCCAATCATCGACAAAAAAGAAATACTCTTCACTAATATTTTTGTTTTCAAAAAATTTCTTATCACCTTTTGAAATAAGAATTTCTTTAGGATCAAAATTTTCAATAAGATTTAAGCAATAATCAAATGAACCTTCACTTGAAATGAATTCACCAGTTGAAATATCAAGAAATGCTATCCCAACATTTTTTTTATTAAAGTTAATTGCTGCTAAAAAATTATTTTTTTTCTGATTTAATATCTCATCATTTAATGCAACACCAGGTGTAACCAAATCAGTAACTCCTCTTTTGACAATAGTCTTGGTTAACTTAGGATTTTCTAGTTGCTCACAAATTGCTACTCTATGTCCTGCTTTTACTAATTTATGTAAATATGTATCTAATGAATGATGAGGAAATCCAGCTAATTTAGTTTCTTTATTTACTCCAGATCCTCTCTTGGTTAAAACAATTCCTAAAACCTTAGACGTAGTAATTGCATCTTCATGAAAAGTTTCGTAAAAATCTCCAACTCTAAATAATAAAATTGAATCAGGATATTTTTCTTTAATCTCCCGATATTGCTTCATTAATGGCGTTTCTTTACTTACCTTAGAACTCAATTCAAATAATTTATAGTTAAAACTTATTTTTGGTTAATGAAAAAATTAAAAAATTCTGAGCTTAACAGAATTGATGTTTCAACTTTTAAATCTATTAAAAAAACTCCACTAATCATCATTCTAGATAACATTAGAAGTTTAAATAATATCGGCTCTATTTTTAGAACCTCAGATGCTTTTTTAATTGAAAAAATTTACTTGTGCGGAATAACTGCCACTCCTCCAAATAGAAAGATTACAAAAACTGCAATTGGATCTACAGAAACAGTTGAATGGGAATATATAAATGACATAAACAATTTGGTAGAAAATTTAATAAGTCAAGAGGTAAAAATATGGTCAGTCGAACAAGCTGTAAAGTCTTCTAAACTAAAAGATTTGAAATCAATTGATGCAGACAAAAAACACGCTTTAATTTTTGGAAACGAAATAGATGGAGTAAGTCAAGAAGTCATTAATAAATCACATGGAGTAATTGAAATAAGCCAGTATGGAACAAAGCATTCTCTTAATATTTCAGTAGCTGCTGGAATTGTTATTTGGAAATTTTATAATCTTATAAAATCAAATTAAGAATTAACCTTTATTATATCTAATCTTCTAGGCAAATCTAAAAGAAGTTCATTAACAGTCTTTTTTTTCAAAGGATGAAAAATTTCTTTACTTATATCACAAAGTGGAATTAAAACGAAATGTCTTGTATGCATTCTAGGATGAGGTACAGTTAAACTTTGTGTTTTCAAGATAATATCATCTATAAAAATAATATCAATATCAATATTTCTAGATTCGTAAACACCCTTCACTTTTCTTTTTCTTCCAAACAAATTTTCAATTTTTAAAATGGAATTTATCAGGTTATTAGGGGATAAATTTGATTCAATATGCAAACACGCATTTAAAAAATCATCGCCAATAAATCCCTCAGCTGGATTACTATAAAAATTTGAAATCTTAACAATACGACCCATTGATTCTTCAATTTGTTCTATTGCTAAATTTAAATTGTATTCTTTATCTCCTATGTTAGAGCCAATTGATAAATAAACGTTTCTTTTTTTCAATATTAAATTCTTAAGGATTAAATTTATTATGACAAAATGGACTACAATAATACTGAAAAAGTTGAGTTAGCAAAAAAAATATACTTATATCTAGGTGCAATTTTTATAACTTCATTAGTTGTATCAAACTTGATTTTCCAAAAGTTTTTTTACTGGTATCCTTTTGATATATCACTTTTTGGATTTAATTTATTTGAACTCTCCGTTGGGATTTTACCCTACCCAATTACTTTCTTAGTTACAGATCTAATCTCTGAGATATATGGAAAAAAGAATGCTAATAAAATAGTTATAGCTGGAATTTTTGCTTCTTTCTTTTCATTGTCAATTATATATGTTGCAAACTCTGTTCCCGCTATAGAATCATCACCTGTTGATAATGAAACCTTTACAAGTGTTTTTTACCTATCGGGTCTAGCAGTGTTATCTTCAATGCTTGCTTATCTATTTGCACAATTTATCGATATCAAGATATATCACTATTGGAAGAAAAAAACAAAGGGAAGAATGCTTTGGTTAAGAAATAATTTTTCAACTTTTACATCACAGTTTATAGATACTTTTACAGTAGTTTTTTTATTGTGTATTACAAATACACTTCCATGGAATATGTTCACTGGTTTACTTATTTCTGGATTTTTATTTAAGGTACTAGTAGCTCTTATTGATACTCCTCTTTTATACTTGGGTGTTTATTATTTCAGAAAAAAGTTTGATCTTGAAATAAATGAAGAAATTGATATTTAATCTATTTTAATACCAACTACCAAACCTTCATTAGATCTTACATTAAAAACTGTACTGTCCTCAAAAATTAAATACTGACCTTTAATTCCAATCAATTTGCCTGAAAAGGTTTTCGTTTTTTTTATGTTTAAACTTTTCGGAGTTATAATTTCATTTGAGATTGGATAATTAATTTTTAAAGTCTTTGACTTACTTAAAAAATAGTTTTTTGCTTCTTCTGGAAGAATTGAGTAACATTCATTTTTTTTGATTGATAAATCAACATTAGACTTATTTGTAGTTAACATTGTTCTCCAATTTGTTTTGTCTTTAAAATATTTTTTTAACTCAATTTCACAAATACCAGCCAAATATCTATTTGGTAATTCTGCTATCTCAATCGCTTCAATAGCACCTTGATCAATCCATCTAGTTGGGACTTGAGATTTTCTTGTAACACCCACTTTTACATCACTTGTGAATGATAAATATACAGAGTGTGGTTGCAACTGAATTTTTCTTTCATAATCTAAGTCTCTATCCTGAATCCCTAAATGAGCTTTACTAAGTTCAGGTCTAATAATCCATTCTGCTGTACTCGGAGATTCAAAAAAACATTTTTTACAATGTCCTTGACGAAAAATTTCTTGATCAGAATTACAACTTAAGCAAGAAAAACCTTTAAAATCAATTGTTAAATGTTTATTTAATATTGAATTTGAAATCAAAAACTCATTATTCATATCTAAAAAATAAGTTACTGAATCACTAATTTCAGATCTCATCTTATTTAAAACACCTTTAAACATTTTTTGTATTAATTTTATCATATAAATATATGCCATTTTCATTATTCAATACGGTTGTTTCATGGATGCTAAAAAAAAGAATTCATCAAATTGAATTATTTATGAAGTATCCTCACGAGGTTCAAAACGAAGTACTAAAAAAACTAGTTAATCAATCTAAGGATACTTTTATTGGTAAACAATATGATTTTAAATCAATAAATAGTTATAAAGATTTTTCAGAAAGAGTGCCTGCTAGAACCTATGAAGAATTTTTTGATTATATAGATAGGACAATTAAGGGTGAGCAAAATATTTTTTGTAGTGAAAATATTAAATGGTTTGCCCAATCAAGTGGGACAACTAATTCAAAAAGTAAATTTATTCCTGTTAGTAACTCTGCATTAGAAGATTGTCATTTTAAGGCTGGTAAGGATATGTTATGTCTCTATATTAACAATAATGAGGATTCAAATATATTTTCAGGAAAATCATTAAGGCTTGGTGGAAGTAGAAAGATATATGAAAATAATAACAACTATTTTGGTGATTTATCTGCAATTTTAATAGATAATCTACCTGTTTGGGCAGAAATTATTAGTACTCCAAACAATTCTATTTCTTTAATGGATAAATGGGATGAAAAAATTGAAGCTATAATTGAAGGTACTTTAAATGAAGACGTAAGAAGTTTAGCTGGAGTTCCTTCATGGATGCTAACTCTTTTAAATAAACTTCTTGAAAAGACTGGAAAAAAATATATTGATGAAATTTGGAATAATCTGGAAGTATACTTTCATGGTGGTGTAAGTTTTAATCCATATAGAAATGAATTTGAAAATATTATATCAAAAAAAGGATTTAAATTTTATGAAATTTACAATGCATCTGAAGGGTTTTTTGCAATTCAAGACTCAAATGAAAGAAATGATTTACTGTTGATGTTAGATTATGGTATTTTTTATGAGTTTATATCAATAGATGATGGTAGTAAAAAAGAAAAAATAATTGATTTATCTCAAGTTGAACTAGGAATCAATTATGCAATGCTAATTACTACTAATTCAGGACTGTGGAGATATAAAATTGGTGATACTGTCAAGTTTACTTCTCTAAATCCTTATAGAATTATCGTATCTGGTAGAACAAAACATTATATAAATACTTTTGGTGAAGAAGTTATTATAGATAATGTTGAAAATGCCCTTGAGAAGGTTATTAAAGTTCATCAATGTAAAATTGTTGACTACACTGTTGCTCCTAAATTCATGAAATCTGGAAAAAAAGGCAAACATGAGTGGATTATTGAATTTTCTAAGGAACCAAAAAATTTCAAAAAATTTATTGAGGATATAGATTATGAAATTCAAAAAATTAATACTGACTACAAAGCAAAGAGGTTTAAAAATATAACCTTAGACACTCCTGTATTACACATAGCTCGAAAAAACTTATTTTATGATTGGTTAAAAAATAAAAATAAAGTAGGAGGGCAAAACAAAATACCTAGATTATCAAATGATAGAGCTTTTTTCGAAGAATTACTAGAAATAAATTAAGAAGCTTCTTTTAAATCAGTAAAATTTGTATCATCTAATTTTGATACTATATAGCTTTTGTCAACAATTAGCTTTTTTGTTTTTGATCCAGGAAGGTTAAACATATCATCAATTAAAATTGTTTCACATATAGATCTAAGCCCTCTAGCTCCTAGTTTAAATTCAACAGCTTTTTCTACGATATAATCTAAAGCTTCATTTGTGAAAGTCGTCATAGCGTCTAATTCAAGCATATAAGTAAGAACTGGAAGTCTACCTAGTATTTCTGGAATTAAACCAAAGTCTTTTAGATCATTAGGCTTTATATTTGATATAATTGCACTTTCATCAATTTTAGCTTTTAATTTTGAGTTTTTAAATCCAACTGAACTCATGTTTAGTCTTCTGTTAATTATTCTTTCAATTCCATCAAAAGCTCCACCTGCAATGAATAATATATTAGAGGTATTTAATTTAATAAAGTTTTGATCTGGATGTTTTCTTCCTCCTTTAGGCGGAACATTTACTACAGTACCCTCCATTAATTTCAATAATGCTTGTTGGACACCTTCACCAGATACATCTCTTGTAATAGATGGGTTATCTGATTTTCTTGATATTTTATCTATTTCATCAATAAAAATTATTCCTTTTTCAGCTTTTTCAATATTATAATCTGCAGCTTGTAAGAGTCTTGTTAAAATATTTTCAACATCTTCTCCAACATAACCTGCCTCGGTTAATACAGTTGCATCAACGATTGATATGGGAACATCTAACATCTTAGCAATAGTTTTAGCTATTAATGTCTTACCAGTTCCTGTTGGACCAGCAATTATTACATTACTTTTTTCAATTTCAAGGTTATCATTTATCGCTTCCTGATTAATTCTCTTATAATGATTATATACACAAACAGAAATTACTTTTTTTGAGTATTCCTGACCTACAACATAATCATCCAAGAATTTCTTGATCAATTTTGGATTTAAATGTGATATATCATCATTTGACTTAATCTCTTTAGTTTGTGCTTGATGATTAAGAATAGAATAAGCTTGTTCAATACATTGATCGCAAATATGAGCATCTTCACCAGCTACAAGAATTTTAGTTTGTACTTTGCTTATTCCACAAAAGGAACATGATAAATTTTCATCAGACATGATCTAATTTTTGATAAGTACCTCATCAATCATACCGTACTTTTTAGCTTCAACTGCTTTCATCCAATAATCTCTATCAGAATCAGCATGAACTTTATCATATTTTTGACCGGTATGTTTTGCTATGATTTCGTACAATTCTTTCTTTAACTTTCCAATTTCTCTGGCAGTAATTTCGATATCAGAAGCCTGACCTTGAGCTCCACCTAGAGGCTGGTGAATCATAACCCTTGAGTGAGTTAAGCCTGATCTTTTACCTTTTTCACCTGAACAAAGCAATACTGCAGCCATAGATGCAGCAATTCCAGTACAAATTGTTGCAACATCAGGACCAATAAATTGCATAGTATCATAAATACCAAGACCTGCATAAACAGATCCACCTGGTGAATTAATATAAATTTGAATATCTTTTTCTTTATCTGTACTCTCTAAAAATAAAAGTTGAGCTTGAATAATATTTGCAATTGAGTCATTAATTGCTGTTCCTAAAAAAATAATTCTATCCATCATTAATCTGGAAAAAACATCCATTTGAGCAACATTTAGTTGTCTTTCTTCAATAATATAAGGTGTCATACTACTAACAATCTGATCATAGTATAGTGAGTTAACGCCTTGATGTTTTATGGCAAACTTTTTAAATTCTTCAGAGTAATTCATAAATTAAATTTAATCATTTTTCTTATAAGCAAGTTCTATGTACTTTTCGTAGGTTGTTTCTTTTACTTTTTTATTAATTTTTTCTTTATAAACTGAAAGTAACTTTTCACTTATTAATTGATGAGTCATTCTTTTAACTTCTTCTTCATTTGATAAAATTCTAGATGAAATTTTTTCTAAATCTTCTTTTTTTGGTTCAGGCTGACCATATGCAATCATTTGGTTTTTAATTGATTTTTCAGCAAAATCTTTAATCATTAAATGATCAATTTTAATATCATTATCCTCTAATAATTTAGATTCAATTAATTGATATTTTAATCCGTTTTTAGAATTATCGTATTCCTTCTGAATATCTTCATCCGTTAATGGATCCTTAGAATTTATTTTAATTAATTTTTTTATAAAATCTTCAGGTAAATCAATTTTTAAGGATTTGATTAGTTCATCAGTAACATCATTTAAAAATTTCTGATCTGATTGATTAACAAATTGTTTTTCAATTTCCTCTTTAACTCTAGTTTTAAATTCAGTTTGATTTTTGGGTATATTTTCTTTATAAATTTTATCAAATAAAGATTTATCTAGCTTAGCTTTTTCTGTTTTATTAAACTCTTTTATCTCAAAATTAACTTTACTGATTGATTCAATTTTTTCTTTTTCAATACCTGAAAGAGCTTCAAAATCTCCTTTAGCTTTAAATATTTTATCTATATCAAGACTAACAGAATCTCCAACTTTTAATTTAGAAATTGTATCAAACGATTTTTTTGATAGTCTATCAGATGCAATATTAATTTCCTTATTTAATTCAATGTCATCATTACTAATGATTACAACTAGATTTGAGTTTTTTTCAATCTTTGATAAAGAAATTAGTTTACCATATTGATTTTGTATAGACTCAATTTGATTTTCAACCATACTTTTATCAGCAATGATTTTATAATAATCTACACTCTTTTTTAATTTATAATTCAATTTAAATTCTGGTGTTTTAGCAATTTCAAAATTTAATGATATATCATCATCACTCCAGTTAATTTTCTCGTTATCAATAGGGACAGGTGTACCCAATAAAGAAATATTTTTTTCAGTAATAAATTGAGTTAACTTGGATTGAACCAATTTATTTATTTCATCAACTTTAACAGGTATTTCATACTGTTTTTTTATTAAACCTAATGGAACAAATCCTTTTCTGAAACCAGGAATATTTGCTTTTTTTCTATAATCATTCAATATAGACTTAACCTTTTCATTGTAGTCATTTTTTTTAATATCTAAACTAATTACAGAAATCTGTTTATTAAGTTCTTTAATGGAAATACTCATAATAAAAAATTGGCCCCAAAAATAGCCTTTTTTATTTTGTATGGCAACAAATCAAGTTGTTAATAGTTCTTTACAAATATCAAAGAACTCTTTTTGCTTTTCATGATGTAACCAATGACCTCCATCTTCGACAGGAATTAAATTATGGTTAGGAAACAATGCTGATGTTTTTTTTAATCCTTCATCAGTAATGTAATCAGAATTTAAACCTTTAATAAAAAAGGTTTTTTTATCATAAAAAATATTTGAATTTATCTGATCTAGTATGTTGTCAATATTATCTATCAAAGATGATAAATTACATTTAAAACTAAAGCCACCATCTTTTGATCTAACTAAATTTTTTGAAAGAAAAGAAATAAACAACTCGTCTTCAAAAAACCTTTTAAAATGATTATTAATATCAAATCTATTTGAAATTGAGTTTAAATCAATTGTTCTTAAAGCTTCAAATATCAAATTATAATCTTTATTATATTTTATTGGAAGTATATCTACAATAATTAATTTTTCAACCATAGTTGAATGATTTAAAGCAAAACAACAAGCTGTTTTTCCGCCCATTGAATGACCAATAATGGAAACTTTATCAAAATCGAAATGGTCAATATAATTTTTTAAATCAAGAGCCATTAGTTCATAACTGTGACTATCTGAATGAAAGCTTTTTCCATGGTTTCTTTGATCTACTATGTGAACTTCAAATCCTAAATCTGAAATTTTTTTTGCAATAGTTATCCAGTTATCTAAAGAACCTAAAAATCCATGTAAAATAATTAGCTTATTTTCTGATTTTCCAAATACTCTGCTATTAATAATCATCTATTTAATTTATCAATGTATAGGTTTATTACATTGTCTATTCCTAAATATATTGATTCACTTATTAAAGCATGACCAATTGAAACTTCCTCCAAATAAGGCATATTTTTAGCAAAAAACTCGATATTTTGTAGTGATAAATCATGGCCGGCATTTACTCCAATTTCTAATTCATTAGCTAAACTTGAGCAAGCAGCATAAGCTTCAATTGAACTTAATTCCCCTAATTCATACTTTTTTGCAAATTCTTCAGTATATAATTCAATTCTATCAGTCCCTGTTTTCTTGGCATATTCAACCATTTCTAAATCAGGATCAACAAAAATTGATGTTCTGATTTGAGCTTTTTTAAACTCATCGATAACTGATTTGAGATAATTCCAATGTTTTTTTGTATTCCAACCTGCATTAGAAGTAATAGCATTGATATCATCAGGGACTAATGTTACTTGAGTTGGTTTAATTAGCATTACTAAATCTACAAACTTGTCAATAGGATTGCCTTCAATATTGAATTCCTTATGAACAGATTTACCTAAATCAATAGCATCTTTGTAACGAATATGTCTTTCATCAGGTCTAGGATGAATTGTTATTCCGTCTGCACCAAATCTTTGAATATCTTCAGCCATTTTGAGCAAATTTGGGGTGTTTCCTCCTCTCGCATTTCTCAATGTTGCAATTTTATTAATATTAACGCTTAGCTTAGTCATAATTTGGATTACAAAAATAACTAGTTAATACAGATTAACACTATAATTTTTAGTTAATTTGTAGAATATAATTGAAATGAAAATAGCCATCTTTTCACAAGATATAAACCAAGATGTTGATAATGTTCTACAGTCTATTCTTGTGCATGAAGAAGCTTCAAATTGTAATTTTTTTATTCATGATAATTTAAGAAATTGTAAAATCAATGCAAATAATTTCTCTTTGTTTGAAAATCACGAGAATTTAAATGAAAGTTTTGATTTGTTCATAATAATATAAAGTTATTAAGCCACTAAAATTAAATTTTAATTTATTTGAAAA
>LUMP01000168.1_pt1 | contig 20441 bp, 20 predicted proteins | sample 729641 | NCBI WGS metagenome assembly LUMP01 (sample SAMN03860260, study PRJNA289734) | marine metagenome | biome: seawater column; feature: ocean; material: water; isolation source: Red Sea water column Station 12 - depth 47m | place: Saudi Arabia: Red Sea | collected 2011-10-15 | depth 47 m | reverse complement strand
GATACAGAGGTTTTAGTTCAATTAATCGGATACTTTTTCAATAAAGGAAAATTGAATTTTGAGCAATCTGTTAGAGCTGCTTTGCAGAGAGTTGATGGAGCATTTGGAATTGTAGTTTTAAATAAAAAAGAGCCAGACGTCATGATTGCAGCAAGAAAAGGTAGCCCTTTAGTTCTTGGATTAAAAGATAAAGAGTTTTTTATTGGAAGTGATATTTCCCCAATTATAAAACATACCCAACAGATTATATATCTTGAAGAAGCTCAAATGGCTATTATTGATGGAGATGACTACAAGATAACATCTATTAATGAGGATGTAAGCCTACCAAAAAAAGTTGAAAAAATTGATTTTAAAATTGATGATTATGATAAAGGAAAGTTCAAATACTTTATGCATAAAGAAATTCATGAGCAAGTTGATACAATTAAAAATACAGTTACTGGAAGAACAAATAGAGACGGTATTCTGCTCCATGGTTTAATTGATTATTGGCCTGAAATTAAACAAGCAGATAAAATTTTTATTACTGCTTGTGGTACATCATGGCATGCAGGATTGATCGGAAAAAATTTGATTGAAAGATTTGCCGAGGTTCCTGTACACGTAGAATATGCTTCAGAATTCAGGTATAATAAAACCTTAGTTGATAATAAGAGTGTTGTAATTGCTATCTCACAATCAGGAGAAACTGCCGATACTCTAGCAGCTATCAAGAAAGCTAATGATTATGGGGCAATAACAGTTGGAATTTGTAATGTTCCTGGAAGTTCAGTTTCAAGAGAAACTAATTGCGGTATTTTTACCAGATGTGGTCACGAGGTAGGAGTTGCTTCTACAAAAGCTTTTACAGCACAGTGTACTATACTTTATTTACTAGCTTTAAAATTCGCTGATTCAAAGGATACTTTGTCAAAAAAAGCTATAAGAGATCACTTAGATTACGTTTCAGAGTTCAAAAAAATTAGAAGTGTTCTTAAAAAAGAAAATGAAATCAAAAAAATTGCTCTCAAGTACAAAAATGCTAATGATTTTTTGTATCTAGGAAGAGGTCTGAACTTTCCTGTTGCTCTTGAAGGAGCACTAAAATTAAAAGAGATATCATACATTCATGCTGAAGGATATCCTGCAGCGGAGATGAAGCATGGTCCAATAGCTTTAGTTGACAAAGATATGCCTAATGTTTTTATAGTTACGAAAGATAAGACATATGAAAAAATCATTTCGAATATTGAGGAAATAAAATCAAGAAAAGGCAAAATTATTATCGTCACAGATTCGAAAGATAAAATTTTAAAAGATCTTGCCAATGATTTGATATATGTTCCAAAAACAAATCATTATATGTTTTGTGTGTTAGCAACAATCGCCCTCCAATTATTTGCTTATTATATTGCAGTAGGTAAAAAATTAAACGTCGATAGACCTCGCAATCTTGCTAAATCAGTTACGGTGGAGTAGAGTTGAGAGTGGGTGTCCTCTCGACACCAAATCCAAAAAATATGAATAAAAAATATTACTACTACCTAATTTTTGGGATTACTTTTTTCCTTTTCAGTCTTGTCCAAGATAATATTCGACCAAATTATGACGGAGGAAATAGTCTGATAATTTATTTTCTAGGAGTTATCCCAAACTTTTTGCCAGGAATAGGTTTACCTTCTTTTTTTTATGTAATCATTCCAGAGGTATTCAAACCCCATTCATTTTTCTTTTAATATTTTTATGTAATGTTCTTCTAACCATTCATAGAAAAATTAATTGAGTTTAAAATTTTCAAACCACAACCGAAATCCTTTATGGTTCCAATTTATCAATTCTTCATTAAATTTTATTATGACGAAAAAAATAAAACCCACATTCATACTGTAACTGTTGAATATTGAAGGTTTATAAATGAATGTCTACATAGCATTATTTTTAGCGATAGTATTAGAAGTAACTGGCACAATGTTACTTCCAATCACTAAAGAATTTTCGAAATTAATTCCAACTAGTCTTGTAATGATATTTTATTCTTTATCATTTTATTTATTATCAATTGCGGTGGTAAAGTTACCATTATCGATAGTATATGCTTCTTGGGCAGGGTTAGGGGTATTTTCTGTCGCAATACTAAGTTACTTATTTTATAAGCAGCCATTAAATGCACCAACAGTAATTGGACTATTTATGATTGTAATTGGTGTTGTCTTGGTAAATGTGTTTAAAACTGATTAAATAAGCTTATATTTCAATTATTATGAAATTATTAGTAAATATTATTTTATTTGGTAGTTTATTTGCTCAATCAATAGATAGTGAATTAAATGAAAAATTTATTGAATCGCTTGTAGATGATTTAAATCGCCAAAGAAATAATTCTGTAATTAAAAGAATTGATGAGAGCGCTATTATCAATACAGATTATGCAAATCATGCTCAAGTCTTAAAACTCAAAGCTTACTATAACTTAAAAGATTTTGATTCTGCTCTTAAAATCGCAAAATCAATGAACCCACTCAACTATTCTCCTAATCTTAAAACATCTTTTTATCTAACTATGGGAGATATTTATTCTTCCAAAGGTTATTACGATTATGCTTTTAAAAATTACATAGATGCAAGAAGATCAAACATTGATCCTCGATCAAAAAGAGTGATTAATAAAAGATTAGTTAAAATTATCCCACTAAATCTAGATTTTGAAAATTTGGAATTAATGGAAATTATTGAAGATAATAAAAGTAATTTAAATATCATTCTTTTAGCACAATCTTTTTCATTGGTTTATAGTAATTCACAAGAAATCTCAAGCAAATTTGATGAAATTGACCAAAGCAGTTTAGATAGAGAGTTCAGATCGAATTACAATTTTTTAAAAAGAAATATTAACTCTAAAACATCTTTTTCAAAAAAAGTTGGAGTTGTACTTCCTTTGGAAGGAGAAGGTCTTGAAATTACTAATGCATTTTTAAAAGGATTATTAGAAGCAAATCAAAGTTCTCAGTCGAATGATAAGATTCAATTTATTGTCATTGATAATTATAAAGACCCAATCTTAACCGTTGAAGCATTTAAAAATCTTGTTGATAAACATAACGTAAGTGCGATTATTGGACCATTTTTAGATAAGAATTTAATTGCGGGAGCAAGTTCAGTTTCTTCCACAAAAATTCCAATCTTTGCTCCATTTACATCATTAGACAATCTTTCTAATGTTAATAAAAATATATATTTATTAAACTCATCTGTTGATTTTAGAAATCAACTATTGGTAAATCATTATCTAGATAATTCTGAAATAAATAATATTGCTGTTATAGCGCCGAGAACAGATCTAGGCATAAAAGAAGTTGATTCATTTTTAATAGCTTTAGATAAGCTAAATAAAGAGCCAGTATATATCGGTTGGTATGAAGAAAACTCTGCAATTGACCTTCGTCCAAATTTTAATGAATTAAGAGAGGTTGCATGGGAGATCGAAACTCGTGATGAGTATCAAGAATTTTTAGGTGTTGAGATTGATGTTCTTGACTCTATGTTTGAAGTAGATAATGATGAAGTTTATGATATGTTTAATTTAGAGCAAGAAGAGTCAATTGATTCCACAAAAGTGATTTTGGAAACCATCGATGGATTGTTTTATCCAGTGAGTTCAAATGCTTTAGAGTTTGTTGCTTCTCAAGTGTCATTATCTAATCTTGAAACCCAACTTTTAGGAAATGAAAATTGGCTTAATCTAGACTTACTTAAACAAGAAAGTGTTTCACCGCATATTTCAGATATGTTGTTTGCATCAAATTATATTCCTAAATATTTAAATAATAGTGAATATGATTATGATCCATCTTTAAATAATGTTTTTCATTTTGGAATGGATTTTTCAAACTTTTTAATTAATTCAAGTTTTAATAAATCAAAATTTGATTTTAATTCTTCATCAAGTTTTGAAGGAATTACAAGGAATTTTGATTTTTCGAATTCCACATCAAACCAAGGTTCTAAGGTAGTTAGATTTTCAAATAGAAAAATCTATAATTCCAGATAAAATTATGATTTTTGATTTTTCAGATAAAATCAATCAACATGGATTAAAAGTAATTTTTTCAAATGCTGAAGAGAGCAACATCTTAACAAAAAAAACTATTGTTTCTATGTCTCAAATCCATTCTACAAATATAGAAGTAGTAAATAATAAAAAAATAGTATATAAGAACGTGGATGGAATTTTCTCAAGCAATAAAAATTATGCTTTACAAGTTAAAACAGCTGATTGTTTGCCTATTTTTTTCATTCATGAACATGAAAATATTTTTGGAGTAATTCATGCAGGCTGGAAAGGTCTTAAAAATGGTATTATTTCAAAATCTACTAAGTTATTAAGTAGTTATATTAATGATCTTAACGAAATAACAGTTTTTATTGGACCATCAATTTCACAAAAAAATTATGAGGTGAAAAATGAATTTATTGACTATTTTGGAAATGAGTTCATTGACAAAGTTGGAGATAAATTTTTTTGTAATTTAAAAGGCGTTGCAAGCTCTCAATTGCAAAAACTTGGTGTTAAAAATATTATTGATTGCAATCAATGTACTTATGAAAATGAAAATTACCATTCTTATCGACGCAATAAGACTTCAAAAAGAATGATTGGTTTAATTTATTATGAATGAATTAATTAATTATATTATTTTAGGAATGATTCAGGGATTAACTGAATTTTTTCCTGTTAGCAGTTCTGGTCATCTAGTATTATTTCAAGATTTTTTGAAAATAAATAATGAAGGTGCTTCTGCTGAAATTATTGCTCATTTTGGTACCTTATTTAGCATACTTTTATTTTATAAGGCTTCATATTCCAGCTATTATCTTTGGTCTTATATTTGATTTTGAGCAATTTTTTAATTACGAATTTGTCCAATATTCATTATTAGCTAATGGAGTTCTAATAATACTAATGAGCTTATTAAAAAATTCATTTTCATTTAATTTTAATTTAAAATCTGCTTTACTATTAGGAATATTTCAATCTATTGCAATTCTTCCCGGAATTTCCAGATCTGGAATGGTAATAAGCTCAGCTTTAATGTTAGGGCTAAATAAAGAAAAATCTATTCAATACTGTTTCTTTATGGTAATACCAGTTATTATTCTCTCAATTTTTTATGAATTATTATTTTCTTCAGGATTTGATGCTATAAACTTGCTAGATGGAGTAGGATTATTTTTATCATCATTCATTTTCGGATACTTGAGTTTATACTTTTTAGTAGCATTTCTGAAAAAATTTGATTTCTGGTGGTTTGGATTGTATTGTATAATTGTGAGCATTATGACATGATTGAAATAATATTTATTCTTTATCTTTTGTTAATTATTTGTGTTGGTATTCTTTCAAATAAATTTGTTTCTTCGCAATTAGATTTTTTATTAGCTGGAAGAAGGCTTGGACCATGGGTAACAGCCTTTTCAGAAAGAGCTTCAGGAGAATCAGCATGGCTTCTTCTTGGGCTCCCTGGCGCTGCAATCGCTATTGGATATGGCGAAATATGGGCTGTAATAGGTATAACGATTGGTATTATATCCTCTTGGTTTTTAATTGCAGAACGTTTAAGAGATGAAACAGAAAAATTTGACTCATTAACCATTCCAGATTTCCTTGAGAAAAAATTCAATGATTCGTCTGGTTTAATCAGGATTATTTCAGCTTTAATCATTGGAATATTTTTTACTTTTTATGTCTCAGCGCAGTTTCATGGTTCAGGAAAAATTTTAAACACTATCTTTGGTATTGAGCCTTTGTATGGAATAACTCTAAGTGCTATTATCATTATCATATATACAATTTTGGGTGGTTTATTGGCAGTAGCTTGGACCGATTTGATTCAAGGTGTGCTAATGATAGGAACTTTAGTTGTTTTGCCAATTGTTGGTCTTTTTGAGCTACTTTCTTTTGATCAAAGTTTATCTGAATTATTGAAGTTTGATTCAATAGAAAAAAATTCAGTTTTTTCAGGACTTACTGGTTTTGGAGCTCTGTCAGTTGCATTAGGTGGAATGAGTTGGGGTCTAGGATATTTTGGTCAACCGCATTTACTAATTAGATACATGGCTATAAAGTCTGTTAATGATATTAAAAAAGCTAAATGGATTGCAGCTCTTTGGGCTATTCCTGGAATTTCTGGTGCATTTATGATTGGAATTGTAGCATTAGGCTATTTTGGTGAAGATTTTTTTATAGGTAAAGATCCTGAAATTGCAATGCCATTATTAGCGCAAACCTTATTACCTGCATGGATTGCTGGATTACTTATTTCTGGCGCAGTTGCAGCCATGATGTCCACCGCTGACTCTCAATTATTAGTATCTACATCTGCGATTAGCGAAGATTTAAAGTTGAACAAAGTGATTAAAACAAGAAAATCAAATAAATTAACTAATACTAGATATATCACAATCATTCTTGGGTTATTTGCTTATGTAACCGCTATGTATTCCGAAGTTTCAGGAGATACAATTTTTGGAATTGTTAGTTTTGCATGGAGCGGATTAGGTTCTTCATTTGGACCAGCAGTTATCTTGTCTTTGTGGTGGAAAAAGACAACCAGGGAAGGTATTATCGCTGGTCTTTTAACTGGGTCAATTGTAACAATGATTTGGGGAAGTAGTGAGTTTTTAAAATTGATTGTTACTGAAAGATTAACAAGCTTTGTATTAGCATTTATTGTAGTTATAGTAGTTAGTAAATTTACTTATACAAAAAAAGAAAAAAATTCTAATAGAGATTCAGGTACTCAAATACAATCTGGTAGCTATGGAATATCTTAATTGAAAAAATATGATTAAAGCTTTACAATTTCTCTCTGATAAAAATCAATCTTTTAGTAATAACTATCTACTAGTTGGGGATAATGATTTTTTATATCTATTTATAAAGAATCAAATAGTTAAAAAATTGCAAAAAAAGGATGAAACATTTGTATTTGACTGTGCAGATAAAAGCGATTCCTTAGATCAATTGATGAATGTGCTTGGATCTCAAGATTTATTTTCAAACGATAAGCTCATAATTATCAAAAATATAAATAAGCTAAATAAGAAAAATTCAGAACTTCTTCTTAACAGTTTTGATTCAGATAGTTCAGACCAAATCATCTTTATAGACAATAATTTTTTATCATATGATTATAAATCTAAATCAAATACTATCAAAAGTTCCGTTACTAAAGAATATGCAAAAGTAATGGATGTCGTTGATATTTCTACTCCTTTCGAGAGTGAAATGAAACATTGGATACATTTATTTGCACATGAATTAAATCTGAAAGTTTCAGATAAATATATTCAAAAAATTATTGAAATTTTTGGAAACAACTTCTCAGAAATTTTTAATGAGATGTCTAAATCAAGTTTAGTGTCAAGCGATGAAAAAGATCTTCTGAATGCTCTTGAAAAATCAGGCAATATTCATAAAGAAAAGCAGTTATGGGAATTAAATTATGCAATATGCGATAGGAGAGTTGATGCAATTTTCGAAAATGGTTTATCAATCATGAAACAATACGGTCTTTCATATGTGATTAATTCTATGTTCACTTTATTAGAGGCAATTTTTATTACCAAAAAAAATAATGGAACTTTAATTGAATCATCAAGTAGAAGTATTAGAGGGAATTTATTAAAAAGAATAAGCCCAGCAACAAATAACTATTCACTTGATGAGCTGGAGCATGCGATTAATATTTTTGCTCAAACTGACATTAAATTAAAAACACAGAAAATAATTGATGAGACAGAATTTACAAACATTATCAACGGAGCCTTCCGACATGAATGATAAATTTAAATATTCTGATGAAAAATTAATTTTAAGATTTCAAGAAGGAGATATTAACGCATATAACGAGCTTGTTAAAAGATACAAAGATAGGCTATTAAACTTTGTATTAAGATATTTCAATAATGTTGAGCAGGCAGAAGATGTAGTGCAAGATACATTAATTAAATTATACACTCATGCAAGCTATTATAAGAATGTTGCAAAATTTTCAACTTGGATTTTTACAATCGCAAAAAATAATGCGTTAACTGAATTAAGAAAAAATAAAAGGAAGAAGACTGATTCCTTATGGACTGATGATGGACAGGTTATCGATATTAATTCTAAAGAAGAATCTTTGGATTCTAAAGTCCAAAATGAAATTGCAATTGATCAATTAAACAAATTTTTAGACGAGATTCCCGAAAATTTTAGAATGGCTGTAGTTTTAAGAGATTTTCAGGAACTTTCCTATGAAGAAATAAGTAAAATACTGGAAATACCGATTGGTACGATCAAATCTAGAATAAATAGAGGTCGTATTCAGTTGGCTGAAAAAATGAAACATTTTAAGGAGTAGTTATGGATTATAATAAATTTGAGGATAGAATATCTGACTGGATTGAAAATTCAATGGATATTAAAGAACGCAAGGAGTTTGAAAAATATCTTGCTGAAAATCCTGAACATAAGAAAAAAGTTGATGATGTTCGAAATGCAATGAATATTATGAAAACTGCTCCTTCTTTAAAAACTTCCGATAGTTTTGATAAAAAACTTCAAGATCGTATTAATGCATTAAATGATAATCAAAATGTTAGTAGTGGAATTATGGGATTCTCAAGACAAAACTTTGTTTATCTTACCCTGTCTGTACTTTGTATTTTCATGCTCTCAGCTTATTTAATTCAACCTTCTCAATCAAACTATTTTATAGCGGATGAAGAATCAGTAACGCAAGAAAATATATCTGAAGAAGAGGATACTGAAATTAAAGATGTTGAGCTGTTAAATGATGTTAATGGATCATTTGTAAGCGATAAAGATTAATTTTCATAGAATTGTAAATATCCAATCTCGGATGTAATTTGCATAGTTATGAAAATGAAATACTTAATAATTACAATTTCCACAATTTTTTTAGCAAATTGCGCTTCAACATCTTTAGAATTACCCAAATCATACACTGAAGAATCTAAAAAAGAAGAAAAAACTATAGATTCAATTGATCCTTTCGGTGGTGTTCAATTTTTCATGGACGGAATGATGTTTTTTGAACAGGGTGATTATGCAAGAGCAATTTTAGAGTTTCAGGACGCTATTGATGCTGGTTCAAATTCTGCAGAAGTCTTATTTAATATGTCCGAAGCATACTGGATGTTACAAAAGTTTGAAAAAAGTATTGTATTTGCCAATCAAGCAATTGCAATGGATGAAAATGCATTAGATTATAAGATTTCATTAGGAAAAAAGTTTATTGCCTTAAATGATTATGAATCTTCTTTGTTGATTTTTAATCAAATAATTGAAAGTGATCCTAATAATGCTGATGTGCTGTTTATCATTGGAGATTTAAAAGCTGAGTTAAATGATATTGATGGAGCATTGCTTTACTATCAAGAAGCCTATAACAAGAATAATGACTTAATTTTGGCTTTGGAGGTCGCAGCAGAATTAGCATATAATTCAAATCATAGAGACTTATCAAAGATATTTAAAAAACTCCTTTTAGCAGACCCTTCTAATTCAGAATACATGAGAGGTTTTCTTGAATCGAATGATGGTGGAAATATTGAAGAGTTGCTTGAGTTATTAAATCTAGATTCTATTAAAGCAAATCCATTTTATAATAATCTATATAATCAAATAGCACTGGAATATCTAAGAATTGGAAAATTAGATTCTGCAGAAGAATTTTTGCAAAAGTCCTTATCAAAAAAGGATAATGATAGGTTTGCTCTATATTACTTGTCATTGGTATACAGAGATATAGGTAGAAATGACTTAGCATTAGAAGTATCAAAGAAGCATACTTCTTATTATCCTAATGATAAGGAAGGATATATTAATTCATCTATTGCATTAATAAGTTTACAAAATTTCTCTGAGGCAATAGATGAGCTTAATATAGCGGTATCAATATTTCCGAACGACTTTGAAGTAAATTATTTCTTGGGATTAGCAAATTATTCAGCAAGAAATTTTAATGAAGCAGAACAATTCTACAGTAAGTCATTATTAATTGATCAAAAATCTGTAGCAGCTATGCATGGCTTAGCAATGACATATGATCAAATTGAAAAATGGGATAAATCTGACGAGTTGTACACAAAATTAATTGCTTTGAATGACAGAGATGCACAAGCGTATAATAATTTTGCTTATAGCCTAGTTGAAAGAGATGAAGATTTAGAATATGCTTTGACTCTCGCTGAAAAAGCTATACAAATAAGCCCAGATGTATCAGCTTACTTAGATACAATTGGATGGATTTATTACAAATTATCTGAATTTGAAAAAGCGAAAGATTTTATTGCTCAAGCATTAATATATGATGATTCAAGCGCGGTAATTCTTGAGCACTATGGAGATGTATTAATAAGTGTAGAAGAAATAGATGAAGCACTTATTTTTTATAACAAAGCATTGTTGTTAGATGAAGATAACGAACAGCTACAAACAAAGATTTCTTCATATGAATCTCAATAAAAAACTTATAATTGTCGTATTTGCAGTTATTTTTGCTTCATGCTCCACCAATAATAACATTCAAGTAATAGATTCTGAAAATATTAAAATTGAAGAATTAGAAAAAAATTTTAATAGAGTTATTGGCAATGGTGTATTACAGGGAAAAGGAAAATCAAATTTTTCTTCACCATTTATTTTTGAATCTTCTGGAAATAATTCAATTATCGTGTTCAAAGATTTTTTGGGAAGAAGACAGTATATGATTGAAGTAAATAATGATTCAATTAGATATTTAAATGTCCGCAAAAAAGTTGAAATCTCCCAAGAGGAGTTTAATAGATTTTTCCCTTTATCAAATCAATTGAATTCAAATTTCTACAAAAGTATTCTTTGGGGAGATACTGAAGCTTTAAATAAAGTCGATATTCAATTGAGAAATTCATACGTCATTACAACTAAGTTGATTTCAATTGATGGTAGTAATTATCTGAACGAGATTGTATTTTTACTTAATAATGATAAACAGAACTATACATTAAAATTTAATAGAAGAAATTTTGAATAATGAAAAGCTTATCTATACTTATACCAATATATAATGAGGAAGAATCTCTTCAAGCATTATTTGACGAGTTGAAATTCAGTTTTGAAAATAATCAATCAATTGAAATTATTTTTATTAATGATGGTTCGTCAGATATGTCCCAAAAAGTGATTGAAAATGAAATCGCAAATCATTCTACATGGAAGCTCATTAACCTTTATAGAAACTATGGAAAGTCTGTAGCACTTCAATCCGGCATTGATATTGCTTCAAATGAATTAATAGCTACATTAGATGGTGATCTTCAAGATGATCCAAAAGAACTTATCAATCTTGTTCGTGAATTAAATGAAGATGACGTAATTGTAGGATGGAAGAAAGATAGATTAGATCCTTTAGAGAAAAAAATTGCATCAAAAATATTTAATTTTTTTATAAAACTTTTTAGTGGATTAAAAATTAAAGATTCAAACTCCGGAATTAAGGTCTTAAAAAAAGAAGTGGCCAAGTCTTTAAATCTTTATGGAGGTAGACATAGATATATCCCTTTATTAGCTCATCAAAAAGGGTTTAATGTAAAGGAAATACCTGTAAATCATAGAGAACGAAAATTTGGGAAATCAAAATATGGAGCTGAAAGATATAAACATGGTTTTTTTGATTTTATGACAATCTTATTTCTTGGAAAGTATATGGACAGACCATTGCATTTTTTTGGAATGGTTGGATTTTTATCAATATTATTTGGGTTAATAGCAGAGATATATGTTCTTTATTGTAAGTATGTTTTGCTCCACTCTTTTCAACAACACATAGCTATGATAATTTTTGGGAGCTTGTTAATAATTACTGGTGTGCAATTATTTACCTTTGGATTAATTGGTGAAATAATTGTAAATAAAAATCACAAAACAAAAAATTTCATTAAAGAAGTAATTGAATAATAATTTAAAAATTGTTTCTATTGGTCCTTATTCTCCTTTTAGAGGTGGTATTTCAGATTTTAATCATCATTTAGTTACTCAATTAAAAAATAGTCATGATGTAACCATTTTAAATTTCAAAAAATTATATCCTAAAATTTTTTTTCCAGGCAAGTCCCAATATAAAAACAATGTATCAAATAATAATTCATCGTTAAGAATTTTAAATCCATTAAATTTTTTTTCTTGGAGAAAAGCAATTAAGAAAATCAATGAATTAAATACAGATATCGTCATTTTTTCTTATTGGCACCCTTTTTTTTCTATGATGTATTCATATATTGCTAAAAGAATAAATACAAAAAAAGTCTACTTCTTAATTCATAATGCTAAATCTCATCAAAATTTTCCATTTCAAAACTTTTTTCTAAAAAAAATGCTCAAAGAAGGAACTCATCTAGTAGTTATGAATCAAAATGAAATGAAAAGAATCAAAAGATATAATTTAGAAGCTAAAATAATTAATTCATTTCATCCAATATATGAAATTGATTACAACATTGATGATCGAGAAAGATTTAAAAATAATCTTGGGTTAAAATCTGAACCAACTATACTATTTTTTGGTCTCATTAGACCTTATAAAGGTTTAGATATATTAATTAATGCCGTAAATCGCCTTAAAATAAAAATACCAAATTTGAAGGTCTTTATAGTTGGTGAGCCGTATACTGATTTGAGTAATTATTTGAATAAAATTAAAGAGTATGGACTTGAAAGTTCATTTATAATTCATCCTAACTTTGTTAGCAAGGAAGATCTAAGCAAATATTTTCTTAGCTCAGACTTAATCGTTCTTCCATATAAGCAAGCAACACAAAGTGGAATCCTATCGCTTTCTATGAACTTTAATTTGCCTGCCATTGTATCATCTAAAGGAGGGCTTAAAGATTATATTGTTGAAAAAGAAACTGGATATATTGTAGATCCAAATGAAGATGAAGTTGCTTTATCAATTCATTCATTTTTTAATAATAATATGTATGATATAATGACAAAAAATATATCTAACCATAAAAAGAATTTTTCTTGGGAAGAATTTGAAAGAACATTACAGCTTTATGATTGAAAATTCAGAATCCTATAAAGTTCACATTGTCATACTAACGTGGAATAATAATAAAATTTTAAAAAGATGTTTAGAATCAATTGAAAATGTTGATCATAAAAATTTTACCATTTCTGTAATTGACAATAATTCATCAGATGATTCATTAAAAATGATTTCTGAAAATTTTCCGAATGTTCAAACGATAAAAAATAGTAAAAACTTTAAATTTGGCAGAGGATATAACCAAGGTTTAAAGAAAATAAATGTTGAAGATAATGATTTTATCATCCTTTTAAACGACGATACAATTGTTAGCAGAAATTTTATTGATGAATTAATTAATCCTTTAGCGAAAGATCAAAAAGCAATTATTTCAACACCAAAGATATTATACTCATCAAATATCAATAAAATTTGGTACGCTGGAGGGGTTGTAGATTTATGGAGGGGTTTAATTTATCATATTGGAATAAGAGATTTCGATGGACCAAAATATTCATTCATAAATGAAACAGATTATGCTACTGGTTGTTGTATGTGCTTGAGATTTGAAGATTTAAAAAAACTTAATTTTTTTGACGAAACATTTGATATGTACTGTGAAGATGTTGATTTATCATTAAAAGCTCGTCAATTAAATAGAAATATAATTTATGCTCCAAAATCTGTAATTCTCCATAATGTTTCTCAGTCATTAGGTGAACATTCTTCAGAGAAAAATTTTATGAAGATAAAAAATCAATTTAAACTCTTTTGGAAGCATGCGACGGGAATCCAATTAATTTCTATATCTTTTTATTGGATATTATTTCATTTACCATTTCAATTTATAAGATGGTTATATTTAAGAAATAAATGAGTAGCAAACCATCCAATCAGAAAACAATTCTAAGTGAAGCTTTTATTTCATTCTCAGGAATGACATTAGGTTCAGTTTTCAGATATATATTTTCAATAGTAATGGCAAGATTTCTTGGCGCACAGATGTTAGGTATTTATTCTCTAGGAAATGCTGTTACAAGAATTGCAGAAATATTTGCATTAATGGGACTTGATAACGGTGTTTTAAGATTTGTAAGTAGGGATACGGAAAATTCAGAGAATGTTAATAATTCTATTTATTCATCTTTAAAAGCTGGACTATTATCTAGTATCATAATTTCTATTATTTTATTTTTATCTGCTGATTTCATTGTCAATAATCTGCTGAACGAAGAAAAATTTTTAATAACTGTTATAAAAGTGTTTGCAATAAGTCTTCCTTTTTCCGTTTTAACTCTAATATCTTCTTTTGCTACCCAAGCATTTAAAATTTTAAAATATAAAATCTTTGTAAATCAAATTGTAAATCCTCTTACGCTCTTGATTGGATTTTTAGCATCATACTACTTGCTCGGGACAAAATTATCCATTCTGATTCCAACAGTAACTTCTGCTGTTATTGGTTTAATCTTCATCGTAAAATTTTTGAGAAATTTTGCACAAATTAGTCTTAAGAATATTATTAATTCTAAAGTTGATGAAGAAATTTTAAGATTTTCTATACCATTAATGTTTGTTTCGGCGATTGGCATTATAATGCATTGGGTTGATATAGTAATGTTAGGAGTTTTATCTAGTGCTATTGATGTTGGAATGTATCATCCTATAGATCGAACAGCTGGATTAGTTAGAATGATTTTATTTGCTTTTGCTGGAATTTTTGCACCAATATTTTCAGAACATTATTTCAATAAAAATATTTCAGGAATGAAAGAATCTTATCAATCTTCCTCAAAGTATATTTTAATGTTTTCTTTGCCAGTATTTATATTTTTATTTGTTTTTGCAAGCCCAATGTTATTGCTATTTGGTTCAGAATTTGATAATGCTTTTGCGTTAAAGATTCTATTAACTGGAATTTTCATTCAAACAATTTTTGGTTTAGGTTCATCAACACTTTCTATGAGTGGAAATACTTCAATTAATTTAATTAATGTTTCAATCGCCCTGATTTTGAATATTTCATTGAATTATATTTTAATCCCTCTATATGGTATAGTAGGCGCAGCTTTATCAACGGCGATAGCTCTATTTATTCTGAGTATCTTAAGATTTATTGAAAATATAGTTTTAATGAAATTGAATTTGTTTTCAATAAAGCTTATCAAGCCAATTGTCTCTGGTATAATTACATTTTTAATCTACTCTAATGCCAAAAATATTTTTTTAAACCTATTTAGTTTAGATAGTATATTAGGTTTAATAGTTTACCTGCTAGTTCATTTTGCATTGGTTTTGTTGACTTATTTCCTTATTTATTTTTTAATGGGTTTTGATGAAGAGGATAAAGAACTAATTAGCTCATTTAAAACAAAATTGATTTAAAATGTATCTTTCTATCATAATTCTAATTTATTCTATTTTCGTTTTATTCTTTTTTAATGATGTTATAATCTTTGGAAATACATTTGCCTCCGGTGACTCTTTTAATCCTTATGCCATACATCATATTCTTGATCAGATTAGATTGGCTTCATCAGAGTGGCCACAATGGCAACCATGGATTTTTTCTGGAATGCCAACCTTAGAAGCATTTACTTATGTCAATCTACTATATCTGCCAAGCTACTTTTTAGATTTGCTAGGTGTTTCAGACTTAAATATTCAATTTATTCATCTAGTTTTTTCTGCAGTAAGTATGTTTTATTTGGTTCAAAAGCTTATTCAAAATAAGAAAATTGCATTTATTTCAGGATTGCTTTGGATGTTAAATCCTTTTTTAATCACTATGATTGTTTATGGGCATGGAAGTCAGATGATGACTGCCGCTTTTTTTCCAATTACATTATTATTGCTTTTAAGATTGAAAGATGAACCATCAATTTTCAATATGCTTTTATTTGCTTTGTTTCTAGGCTTGCAATTACAAAGAGCGCATGTCCAAATAGCTTATTATAGTTGTATGTTGTTGGGATCTTTCTTCATTTATTCTTTTTATCAAAATAGAAATAAAAAATATGCTGCTTTATTCTTTTCAGGAATTATTATTGCATTCTTAATTGCTTCACATATTTACTTACCATCCTTGGATTACCGTGAAATGTCAATTAGATCTAGTAATATGGGTAGTTTTGCTTATGCAACAAATTGGTCTATGCACCCTAAGGAATTATTGACATACCTCATGCCTAATTTCTTTGGATTTGGAGGTTCAACTTATACGGGTTTTATGCCTTTTACTGATTTCCCAAATTATGTTGGATTGCCAGTACTATTATTTGCTTTTTTGTCATGTAGAAAGTTAAACAGCATGAGATTATTTTTTTGGACGGTATTAGTAATTTCAATTCTATTATCTTTTGGAAAGTATTTCGAAATCTTTTACCAATTCTTCTATAATTATTTACCTTTTTTTAGCAGCTTTAGAGTTCCAAGCATGATTCTCATTGTATCAAATTTTTGCATGTATATCTTATGCGCTTATGGCTTAAAAGATACTCTTGAAATAATTAAGAATAAATTTCCTCAAATTCAGACACAGACCATTTTTTATATATTTTTGATACTTTCCTTGTTTGATATATATAGGGTTGATAGTAGAATTATCAATCCAAGACAAGATTCAGGTCAACAAAATCAAATTACAACTATTGAAAGTTTTGAGTCAGTATTTAATGAGGACGAAACAATAATCTTTTTAAAAGAAAACCTTGGTTTAAATAGAATTTACCCTGCAGGTTCTTTGTTTACTGATCCAAAATTTAAATATCATGGTATTGAATCAGTTGGAGGATATCATCCAGCAAAATTTGGTCATTATTCTGAATTGCTAAAGAACACAAATAACTTACTTTCAATACCAGTATTACAATTTTTAAATGTAAAATATTTTATTAGTCCTGTTGAAATTTCTCATCCCAAACTAATACTAGAAAAAGAGTCCGTTTTTCAATCAGTCAATGGAAGAAAGAAAGTTTACATTTATAATTTAGATCAAAGTAATCCAAGAGCTTGGTTTGTAAAAGATGTGATTAAAGAAGATCAAAATTTGTATAATTATTTAAACGCATCTGCATTTAATCCATCAAAAACTGCGATAGTAGATAAACTAGATGATTCAAGATATACAATTGGTAAAATTCTTAATATTGATTGGGACGTGGAAACAATCATTATTGATTATGAAGCAAATGAAAAAGGACTATTAGTGCTAAGTGAAATTTATTATCCTGCTAGATGGAAAGCCTATATTGATGATTCTGAAGTAGAGGTTTTTAGAGCAAACAGTGTTTTGAGAGCAGTTGAAGTGAAAGCTGGAACAAATAAGATAATTTTTGAATATGATAATGGTTTATTTAACATTTTACATACAGTTTCAAATCTTATTGTGCTTTTCATGTGTTTTTATCTTTTTAAGCCTAAAGTTATGGTCTTGTTAAAGAACTTCAGGTAAACTAATTTTAGTCCATGAATCAAAAAATAATAATAATGCAACAAAGCGAAGCATCTTTTCTAGATATTTTTCTTTCCCAATTACCAATCTTCCTAATTTTTTTAGTTATATACTATTTCATTCTAAGACCTAATTCTAAAAAACAAGAATCAGTAAAATTGATGCAAGAAAATTTAGCAAAAGGAGATAGAGTAGTGACTATTGGAGGAATTCATGGAAAAGTTACTGCGGTAAAAAGTGAAACTGTAATTATAAAAATATCTAATGAAAATGAAATGACTATCGACAGAGTTGCAATTGCAAAAGTTAAAAATTCCTCAAAATAATTTATGGCAGTTCAAAAAGTAGTTACATATGGTCATTCTGCTCTTAGAGCAATATCAAAAAATATAACAGACTTTTCAAACATTAGAAGTTTAATTGATGATTTATTCGATACAATGTATGAGTTTGATGGTATTGGACTAGCAGCAAACCAAATTGGAATAAATAAGCGCATATTTGTAGTAGATATATCTCACACAGATGAATGTGAATCTCCTTTAGTATTTATCAATGGAAAAATAATTAGCGGTGAAGGATCTTGTGTTGATTCTGAAGGATGTCTTTCATTACCTGAAATTAGAATCAATGTAGAGCGCTATGATTCAATAACATATGAGTATTTAGATCACAACCTTGAAAAACATACAAAGGTTTTTAGCGGCTTTTTAGCCACAGTTATTCAACATGAAAATGATCATCTCGATGGAAAATTAATAACTGATTATGCTACTCCTGCAGATCTTTTAAAATATGATAAGGCGCTTAAATTAATGAAATCAAGCAATGTCAAATAAAGATATAAATATAATTTTTTTTGGTAATACTGATTTTTCAAACCCAACTCTTCTAGCTTGTAATAATAGTTTTAATCTTAAAGCAGTTGTTACAAACAAATCAAAAAAAATGGGTCGTGGACAAAAAATTCTTGATACTCCTGTGATGACTTTAGCAAAGGAAGAGAATTTAAAAATTATTGAAGGTGTAGATTTGAATGACGCAAGTTTTATTGATCAACTTAAAGATTTAAATCCTGATTTTTTTGTAGTAGTTGCGTATAGAATTCTTCCAAAGTCTTTATTGGGTATACCTAAATATGGATCCATTAATATCCATTCTTCATTGCTACCAAAATATAGAGGAGCCGCACCAATTCAACATGCATTATTAAATCAAGAAGATTCAACAGGAGTCTCCACTTTTTTGATAGAACCGAAAGTTGATACTGGAAAAATAATTGATCAATTAAAAATTGAAATAACAAAAGATGATAATTATGGTTCTTTATCAAAAAAACTAAGTGAAGCTGGAGCAGATCTTATTGAATCTTCAATTAATAAATGTTTGCACCACTCTTCAGAATTAATCGAACAAGATAATAGTATGGCTACTTTAGCACCTAAAATTTCAAAGGATGATTTAAAAATTAATTGGAGTGATAAGTCAGATACAATACTGGCTAAAGTGAGGGCTTTCTCGCCAACACCTGGTGCTTTTACTACCATAAATAGCAAAAGATTAAAAATCTTCAAAGCTGAGTCAATTAATAATGATAATAATCACGAAATTGGTTCTATATATCATGTAGATAAAAATTTTTTCGACGTTCAGTGTGGTCAAAATGCATTAAGGCTTCATAACGTACAATTAGAGGGTAAAAAAGCAATGGATTCGAAAGATTTTATTGTAGGTTATCAAGATTTAGGTTCAAATATTCTTATATGAAAAATCTACTTAAAAATTTATCAATTTTTCTTGTCACTGGCGTGATAGTATTAATGACATTTAATTTTATTCTAATGCCATTATATATTAATGCACGAAATGTAGTAGTAATTCCAGATTTAGAGGGCTTAACATTAGATGAAGCAAATCAGTTGTCAAAATCAGAAGGTATCGAGGTTGTAATAGCTGATACAATTTTTACAAATGACTTAAATCCAAATATAGTAATTGAACAATTTCCAACATCTGGTAAAGAAGTAAAGCTTGGAAGATCAATCAAAGTTAAAATTACCCAATTTAATCAAAAAATTATTGTTCCATCTCTTTTAGGAAAAACATTAAGAGCTGCAGAAATTGAATTGGATCAAAATGGTATTGAGTTGGACTCAATTTATTATTCGTTCAGTTCAAAGTATCCAAAAGGTATAGTTTCTTGGCAAAGTCCAACAGAAAACGATAGCATAAGAAAAGGATTTGGTGTACGAATTGAAGTCAGTAATGGATTAGCACCTAATGATTTAGTAGATGTTCCTGATTTTCAAGGAATTTTTCTTAGCGAAGCACTTAAAATCATTGAGGAAAGAGGTTTCTTTGAAGGAAAAATTCAATATGTTGAAAACAAAAAGTTTTTACCAAATACAGTATTAAATCAAAGTCCAAAGGAAGGAACGAAGGTTTCTCAAGGTTCAAAAATTAACTTAGTAATAGCAAAATGATTCGAAGTTTATTTTTAGTTTCTTTTTTTCTTATGTCATGTAATAATGATTCTTCAGAAATAGCAATATCTAAGGATATTGATTTTAACATTATGGTAAATGACTACAAATTAGTTGATTCTGATTCTTTGCAAGTAAAGCTGAGCTATCATAATCCTGATTTAAGAAATATTGAGATGCATTGGTCAACTCATGATATAATAAATGGAAAATTTGATTTTGGTTCGGACTCATTGAATACTCATGTAAGAAATATTCCTGTAAGTATTGATGCTGATTCAGTATTAATTGATTTAAAGCAAGACGGATTATCTATTAATAGCTTCTCTGTTAAAGTTGAGCCCAGAAATCAGCAAAGAGTAATGATACTTAATGATAATGAAAGTCGCTTCGCTAGTTTGTTAGATGATAACCGTTTATTTCAATATGATATAGTTAAAACTGAAAGTT